>Ga0209162_1000015_pt1 | contig 173050 bp, 119 predicted proteins | sample YNPNPMetaG_FD_187121 | JGI IMG/M metagenome (GOLD analysis project Ga0209162, IMG submission 187121) | Anoxygenic and chlorotrophic microbial mat microbial communities from Yellowstone National Park, USA - YNP NP MetaG (SPAdes) (version 2) ...
ACCTCGCTGCCGCTCATCTCTGGCATCATAAGATCCAGCAGCACCAGGTCATAACTTTTCTGCCTGAGCATGGCAAGACCAGTCTCCCCGCTTTCGGCAGTGTCCACGCTATACCCCAACGGGGCTAGGGTTTTCTCACAGGCTAATCGAATAATGCTGTCATCATCGATTACCAAGATCCGCGCGTTTTCGGCCATCGCGTCATTGATCTCTTTTTAGCTTATCTCTTTGGCCAATTGGCCATTCGATTGAACTTACAGCGAATTAGTTCTATTAAAAACTCGTGACGATTTCCAAACCTCCTCATTCACCAGCACCAATTGGTGCCTGAACGGAAACGGCAAATTTTAAGTGACAGTCTCATTGCGAGCGGAACGAACCAATCTCTTCGCTTTATGTGATTCAATGAGATTGCTTCGGCATCCGCCGACTGCCGGACGCCTCGCAATGACCAGAAGACCTAAAAATAGGACTTTTCGTGCAAACGCGAATTACCATCCCCATCAATCATCTTGCGGATAATGCAAATATTCAGTAATGCCCTATGAAGTCTGATATGGACCAGCAGACAAAAGCTGATTCACCTTTGGCATCACATCTTCAATCTTGATGGGTTTTTCGAGATATGACCAGGCCGACAGCATGGATTTGGCTTTTTCCAATAATATCTCATAGAACTCCATACGTGTCTTAGAATAAAACAATAATACCGGCGTATGCCGGACTTCATCATCCATCATCATCTTCTCCAAAAAATGCAGCCCATCACTGCCGGCCTGGATGTCCATATCGACCATTACGATATGTGGTCGATTGTTTTTAAGCTTTATAAAAGCCTCATCGGCGTTGAAACTCAGTTCAACTTCAAAATGATGATTTTCTAAATTGGTCCGATGAACCTCAATAAATTCGTCGTTGTCATCCACCATTAGAATTTTCTTCGGTTCGTCCGATCTTGAAGAGTGGTCATCGGATAAAAAAAAATTCATCCGTTTGGTGAAAGCACTCTGGATGGCCAGTTTCAGATCCTCAACCCCGAACGATTCGAGGTGATAATAATAGATCTTCTCTTGCCTTACCTTGGCCTCCAATTCCTTGGAATTTTCCCGAGTTTTTACAATTATCTTTACCCCAGGATCCAGATCGCGCAAAATGTGAATCGCCTGTTCGATAGGTATGCCCTTGATATTCGCATCCAATACAATCACATCGAACCGGACCTTCTGCACACGAGTGATGGCGGATCCTAAATCGCGCTCCACAGCTAATAGTAATTCGGTCTGATTTAACATGCTGGAAATTTCTTGGAGCATTTTTTTATCACCCCTGACGATCATCAGAACTTTTCCAGCCATCGAACGATTCAGCATCTCACCTTCGCCCAAAAATAGAGTTTGAATTCTTCAATCGCTTTCAACTCTAACAAACAATATGCCAATATTAAACCTCCCATCTGGTCTGCTTCAATGGCATGAAATTTATAAGGTTATCTTGACAGGGTACGATCGTGTTTTATTCAATCCAGTGGAACAATCTGGGGAATTTTGCCACAGCAAAAATGGACCACAGCGATCAAGTTGATTTCTAAAGTATTAGCAGTGGGGAATTTTTCTACACAAGAATGATCTATCCTATAAAATGCAGAATATTCGCAACCAATCAGGACGACAATTTATTTTCGATTTGATAGCGCTTTATTTTCTCGTATAGCGTTTTACGATCGATCCCCAACAACCTGGCGGTTTTCGAGCGATTGCCGTCAGTCGCTTTTAAAGCGTGAATGATATGCTCTCGCTCCAATTCTTCCAGGCTCTTGATTTGGGGACTTCCCATCTCTTGGTGGCCTGCTGCCACCCAAAGATGGGATGGCAGACTGGCGACGGTAACTTCGTCGCTATCCTCGATTACCACTGCCCGCTCCACGATATTTTCAAGCTCTCGCACATTTCCTGGCCAGGGATAGTTGAGAAAAATCTCTTTCACTTTGGGGCTAAATCCGCGCAATGCTTTTAATCGGCGTTGGTTGTATTTCTGCAGGAAATAATTGGCGAGCGGCATAATATCCTCTTTGCGCTCGCGTAGCGCTGGCAAATGAATAGGTATGACGCTGATTCGATAAAACAGATCCTCGCGAAAACTCCCCTGCTCCACTGCTTGACGAAGATTTTTGTTCGTCGCTGCGATGACCCGAACATCCACTTTAATGGTCTCGGTAGACCCAATCCGCCGAATTTCCCGCTCCTGGATAGCCCTCAAAATCTTCGCCTGGATATTTAGTGAAATGTTGCCAATTTCATCAAAAAAAAAGCTGCCCCCATTGGCCAATTCAAAACTCCCATGTTTGGTGGCAATAGCGCCAGTAAAAGAGCCTTTCACGTGGCCAAACAATTCGCTCTCAAACAGGGTTTCTACCAAAGAACCACAGTCCATGGTAAGAAACGGTTTGTCTTTTCTCAAGCTATTAAAATGGATAGCCCGCGCGATCAATTCCTTACCAGTACCAGTTTCGCCCGTGATTAACACCGTGCTATCGGTGGGCGCCACCTTTTGAACCAACTCATAAACCTCAATCATGCGGGGGCTTTCACCGATAATCATTTCAATTTGTCCTTCTCGATCAAATTTGAGTTGTCGGGCAGCTGCATTTCGTAAAATAGTTCGCTTTTCCTGGATCTTATTTATCACCTGCCGAATAGCTTTTAATGAAAATGGCTTCTGGATATAATCATACGCACCCAATTTTATCGCTTCAACGGCAGTTTCCACCGTTCCATATCCTGTAATGATCACAATATCGAGGCGTGGGTTTTTCGCGCGGATCAGCTTGAGCAATTCTATTCCATCAATCCCTGGCAGTTTTAAATCAATAAATGCCAGATCAAACTGCCGATTTCTTATTTTTTCCAGAGCCTGCGCGCCATTTTCAACAATTACTGCCAAATGGCCTTCTTTGGCAAGAAACTTTTCAAATGAAACCCGCATGGCTTCGTCGTCATCAACGACCAAAATCTTCAAATTTGATGAGACCATGGATTTTCCTGCACTAACGATTTCCAATTTGCCCTTTCTTTCTGATCCGGTATCAAGCGATACGAACCATTTCTGCTTAGAGTGAACCAAGGTTCTTTCTCAAAGCTGCAAAGGCGCTAAACCTCCGCGCTGGTCACTGGATTGCCGCGATCGGATGCTGCGACCTGGAGTGACGATGTCTCAGCCACATCCATTTTGGCCTCCGTGACCGCAGGGATTTTTATCGTGAAAGTTGAACCTTCATTGACTTTGCTTTTCACCAGCATTCGACCACGATGCTTTGTAACGATGCCATAGGCGATCGACAGGCCAAGGCCAGTCCCCTCCCCCACTTCTTTGGTCGTAAAAAATGGGTCGAAGATCCGATCAATGAGATCTTCGGGAATGCCGCAGCCTGTGTCGGTAATATCGACAACTACCATGTCGTTTTTGCGATCGTGCTGCGTCTGAATGGTTAGAGTGCCGATTTCTTTCATCGCTTGCACTGCGTTCAAAATAATATTCATAAAAACCTGCTGCATCTGGGATGGATCGCCTAAAATATAGGGAAGGTTTGGATCAAAGTGCTTTATGACCTCAATATTATGAAACAGCGCTTGTTTTTCTAACAGCGATAACGTATTGGTCAAGACATTGTTTAAATTGACATATTCAGACTTTCCTTCTTCTTGTCTTGAAAATTGGAGTAAGCCCTTAACGATATCACGACATCGCATGGTCTGTTTGATAACTTCCTGCAAATTTTCGCGATGGGGATCTTCTGGTTTTAAATCCTCCAGCACCAATGAGCTCAAAACCAGAATGCCCCCCAGGGGGTTATTGATCTCATGAGCGATTCCGGCCGCCATTTTTCCCAGTGATGCCAGCCGCTGGGATTGGATCAGGGTGTTCTGCATGGCAGCTAATTCTTCGGTGCGTTCTTTTACCTTTTGCTCGAGAGTATTGGCCCAATTTTCCAGCTCTGCTCGCATTTTTCGGAGGCTGGCCACCATCTTATTGAACGACAACGCCAATTGACCGATCTCATCTTTTGATTTTACTCGAATCCGACGAGTCAGATCTCCCTTGGCAATGGCTTGTGTCACGGAAACCATTTCGCTGAGGGGTTTGGTAATTGAGCGAGTGATGAGGTAGCTAATGCCAATAATCAGAAAAAACCCAATTGTTGCAACGATCATGAAGGTAAAAATCACTTTATTGCGGATGGCTAAATATGCCTTTTCCAGCAATCCCACATACAAAATGCCTACAGTTTTTCCGCTGAAATCCTTGATCGGTTCATATTCACTGATGTACCAATCGCTCACGACAAAAGCTCGTCCCGTCCATCGCTGGTTTCTTGTCAGGACAACTTCTGCCACTTCAGCGGAAACGCGAGTCCCTATCGCCCGCTCACCGCTGCTTGCGCGGACATTGGTTGAAATCCTGAGATCTCCTAAAAAAATCGTTACCGTTCCGACATCTTGTTCTCGATATTTTTCTCCTTCATAGACGAGCTTCCATACCTGATCGACAATAGTAAAATTACAATTCACCAGATGGCCCCCATAAAGCACCCCAAGCAATTCCCCATTCGCACGAAAGATCGGAGCCGCCGCCATGAGCACCAACCCAGAAGTCTCCTGCAGCTTGTCGGTAGGCTTAGCCTTGGGCGTTTGAACAATACGGATTCTCGCTTGTTCTGCCAATCGCTCGTCTTCATTGGCTAACATTTGCTCATCCAGCACTTCTGTGCCACTCACAGTGGCGCCGTTTAAGGCCGCACGGATTAATGGAATTTGAGAGATATCGTCCCCGATCCGGTTGGGTTGCGAAAGACGAAGAATCACCCGGCCCTGGGGATCAGCGACTGATAAAAAATCCAGATGGCTATCGCGCTGAATTTGCTGAAGCCTCGAGATTAAACGCGATCGGTCATTTTGATAAAGCGTTTGCTTGATTGTATTGCCAGATGCCCCAATGTAAACGGAGTTCTCAATTAACTTGAGCTGCTTTTCATAGACCATTCGCGCGGTATTCAAGTCATGATGGACCTTGCTCCTCGCCTGGTTCATCAGTGTTTCGTTTACAATCAATGAGCCGATAAATGAAGTGATCAATCCGCCCATGCCCAAAATGAAAACATAAACTGTAATCAATCGGGCGCGCAGGGATAGATTTTTAAGAATCGTAATCACGAAGTCAATCCTTATTTTTGGGCAAATAAACATGAAAACAAGATCCTTGACCAAGTTCGCTTTCGACAGTGATTTTGCCACCAATTTCCGCAATGATCTTTTTGCAAATCGGGAGGCCTAAACCAGTACCAGGAATGTTCTTGGTGGTTTCGTCTTTTACCCGGTAAAAATCTTCGAAGATAAGTTCTTGTTTGTCTGCTGGGATCCCAATACCCGTGTCATGAACAGAAACGATGACATACTCCGAATCAGTCTGAACCGTAAGGCGGACTTGTCCTGGTCTCTTGTTATATTTGATCGCATTTACAATAAGATTGGAAAACAACATTCTCAGACACTGTTCCTGAGCTCTCACGGCGGGCAAGCCATCAGGGATTTGGGATGAAATGGTAACCTGATGCTCCTTGGCTTGTTCAATGTGGCCCTGCACCAGGTCCTCGAGGACAGGCTTTAATTCGACTGGCTCTAAATATTGGATAAATTGCCCGCTTTCAATTTTCGCAATGGTCAACCAGTCCTGAATGATGGCTATCAATTCCTTCAATCGAACAATGGACCGATCGATCCATTCCCGCTGCAGTGCCTGTTTATCTGGAGAATCCTCTAAGGTTTTGAGTACTTCCAGATATTGATGGATAGCGACCAGGGGCGATTGTAATTGATGCGTTACAAAAGTTAAAAAACAGCGCTGCAAATTTTCCTTTTCCCGCATCAAACGCTGCGATTGTTCGAGCAGTTCTGTTCGTTCGAGTCCGCGCTTAACGATCAGCCGCAGTTCATCTGGGGTAAAAGGCTTGGGCAAAAAGTCATAGGCTCCAGCCTTCATCGCATCCACCGCAGTGCCAATCGTGGCATAACCAGTGATGACGACAATGCAGATAGCGGGATTGATCTGATGCACTCGCGAAATGACTTCCATGCCGCCAATTTTTGGCATCTTCAAATCGACCACTAATAAATCGGGTTTTTGATGATTTATGGCGGCCAGCCCTTGCTCGCCATCCTCATAAGTTTCGACAAGATAGCCCTCTTTATCAAGAATTTTCGCACAAGATAATCGCATCACTGGATCATCGTCGATGACGATGATTTTTTTTTTCGTTTTTTCCATAGCTGGCGGAGTTTGCTTGAACCCAAAATAGAGGAGTATAATTTATCCCACGATTATGTTATGACGGTGATAATGTCAAATTATCATCCAGGCATGATGTACAAATGCCCTATTTCTCCAATAATTTTTTTACCATTTCTAAAAATTTCGGAATGTCCACGGGCTTTGTCATATAATAATCGGGCGTGATCATTTCCACTTCTCCGGCTGCCTTGGGAAATCGCGATAGCGGATCTTGCTGGATAGAAGAGACCATTAAAATGGGCAAGCTTTTAAATTCCTCATATTCTTTTTGAAATTTAATGATCTGATTAAGCAAATAGCCTTCATCGATCGTCTCCATCATAATATCTAAGACAATCAAGTCAGGACGATTCGTTTTGATCATTTCTAGGCCTTGCTTTCCAGATTCAGCTTCGATCACTTCATAATTGTGGCTTTTTAGCAGTGTCCCTATCGAGATTCGAAAGTCCTGGTCGTCATCGATAATGAGTATTTTCTGTTTCTCTGCCATGCTTACTCTCCATTTTTGATTGAAGTGGCTGTGAATCCTCTTTTCTTCCCGCTCAACAACAAAACCGCATCGCTGTTACTGGAATATTCTTAGCACTCCCCTATTCTCAGTCCCCATCACAAGTGAATTGACTCTTTGCCATCCACATATCCGCACCATGTGCGATTAAATTTTGTCAAACTGCCACTGATTAATCCCCCCATTTCAGCGAAACTAACATTCGGGCCAGCTCACGATCCTGAGCATTAACACATTTTTTTTCGCAGGCAGCCATGGTATTTCGGGTATTGCAGTGGTTATTGCATTCAGCCGTTCCATAGAGATCCTCAATGCTCTCAAACTTTCGATGCAATAAATGACGAAGCTTTGGGGTGAGTACCGAGGTTGTGCTTCCGCATGCTTTATGCTCAAAAATAATGCAATTGGCATCTGGATGCCCCGGGATAACTTGTAGCCATAGCACCTTTATGTCTTTATCGTTAATAAACTCGTCAACGGTTTTCCAAATCTTCTTGCAAGCCCCACATTGTTTGAATTTCTCATTGGTCATTGAACGTGTTAGCTGCTTCCTCTCTTCTGTATCATCAACGATTACAACAAACACGAATTTGCCGTGCAATTTTGAACCGACCTAAGCTAACGAATTCTCGGCAAAAAGTCAAGCCATTTTTCTTTCAGTCCCAATTCCTGACAATCCGAAAGATTTTTGTGAGAACAAAAATCTTTCGGATGCCTGGAATCGATGCTTTCAGATCGGAGAAGCCGAGCTTCTAAGAGTCTGCATTGAGAAAAATGGAGAAGTTGCCGTTGAAGCCACCCAGTCAAGAACAGCAGCCCGTTTGCTTCCATGGCGCTGCCGAAACGATAGAAATATTTATTTTATTACCTCAAAGCTCCCCTTCAATCGAATATCTTCGGAAGAGCTTCCGATAAATACGTCAAACTGGCCCGGTTCTATGACCCAGTTCATATTCGCATCCCACAGAGAAAGATCGTCGGGCATTAGCTGGAAAACGATCGACTTTTTTTCGCCAGGATTGAGATGGATCCGCTGGAAGCCTTTCAGCTCTTTTACCGGGCGAGCCACACTGGCCACTGGGTCATGGATATAAAGCTGCACAACTTCATCTCCGGCCATTGCGCCAATGTTTTGAATATCAAATGAAATAGTGGCTCGTTCGTTGAGCTTCATCTTGGCCGGCTCGATTTTCAGATTGCTATATTCGAACTGGGTATAGCTCACCCCATATCCGAATGGAAATAGCGGTTTGCCGCTGAGATCCACATAATCGTAGCCCCGTCCGGTAGGTTTGTGATTGTAATAGAGCGGTACCTGCCCAACGAACTGGGGAAATGTAATAGGCAATTTGCCGCCGGGATTATAGTCGCCAAACAGCACATCAGCAATGGCATTACCGCCTTCCTCGCCGGGATACCAAGCTTCCACGATGGCCTGCACTTTATCCTTCCAATTTTGCATGGTCACTGCGCTTCCGTTAATCAAAACAACAATCGTAGGGGTACCGGTACGGGAAATGTCTAAAATCAGTTTTTCCTGCAACCCAGGGAGATCGAGGCTGGAACGATCCATCCCCTCGCCTTCTATAATTCCAACTACCACAATGGCCGCATCGGCAGCTTTCGCAGCCTGAATCGCATCGCCGAACTCACGATTATAATCTGGCGCGTAACTCCAACCCAAACTGGCAAATGCTCCACCGGCATTTTCATAGTACTCCATGCGAATATCATATTGCCGATTTTTTTCCAATTTGACAGTCACCATATTCGTCATCGGGGAGCGATCCTTCCAATATTCAATCAGCAATTTGCCATCCAGAAACAGCCGCACGCCATCATCAGTTGTGACGCCAATCTGATACTCACCAGTTTCTGGGGCCGTCAGCTTGCCAGTCCAGCGCACGGAGAATTGCTCCGCATTGATGGCTTCTGCGGGTGATCGGCCACCCCAATCAAAATAAATTTCCTTATCCACCCGAACAAGGGCTGGCTCGCCCGAAAGCTCCATGGTGTTGAAATATTCTCCCCGTAAGCCATGCACGCCTTTTTCGCCACCCGATGGGGTCAGATATTGTGACCGGATGACTGGGAGCGTGACATTTTCGAGCTGACAGCCTCGGTGATACAATACCTGGGTCCTTGCATCCACTTTTGCTTGAATTCCCTCCAAGGGAGTGACGACTTTTATCCCATAACCGCTATACCCACCCAGCTTCTCCGCATTGGCGAGGGGCCCTATGACGGCAATAGATTTCAAATCCTTCTTTAATGGCAACACCAGAGGCTCATTTTTTAGCAGGACGATCGCCTCCTGAGCTGCCCGTCGGGCCAATTGGCGATGGGCTTCGCAATCATTGATCTGGTCGGCAGCCTCGGGATCGACGTACGGGTTATCGAATAGACCGAGCTTAAATTTTGCGCGAAGGATCCGTCGAATCGACTGATCGATCGTTGCCTCAGAAACCATTCCCTGTTTGACCGCGGCAAGGAGTGGTTCACCGTAAATATAGATATTGGGCAATTCGATATCCAACCCAGCTTCGATCGCCTGTTTGGCCGCTTCTTCTTTGCTTCCAGCAGTTTTGTGAAGGTCAAAAATCCCACCGACGGAGCCGTAATCTGAGACGACAAATCCAGAGAATCCCCATTCCTTTCGAAGAATTTGAGTGAGCAACCAGCGATTGGCTGAACATGGCAAGCCATCCAAAGAATTATATGCGGCCATAACAGAGGTAGCCTTGCCCTCCTGAAAACAGGCTTTGAAGCCAGGGAAATAAATTTCTCTGAGTAACCGTTCAGAAAAATGAATCGGGTTGCTATCCCGACCTCCATCACCCACGTTGGCTGCATAATGTTTCGGAGTGGTTATCACTCCCGCTTCTTCAAAACTCTTGCAGAACGCTGCTCCCATTCTGGCGGTTAAAAACGGATCTTCGCCGTATGTCTCTTCAACACGGCCCCAGCGAACATCTCTGGCAATATTCACCACTGGCGAAAGCACCTGCCGAATCCCTCGGCTTTTTGTCTCAACAGCAATGGCCGCGGCGACCTGGCTCATCAGATCGGTGTCCCAGGTTGCAGCCAATCCTATGGCCTGCGGGAAGCTGGTCGCCCCTTTTCCGATCAGGCCGTGCAGAGCTTCATCATGCATCAGAATTGGGATTCCAAGTCGAGTTTCTTCCAGCGCCATTTTTTGGATTCGATTCATTTTCTCTGCCGCCTGTTTTGCGTTCAGCGGACGAAGAACAGTCCCTACATTTCCAATGCTCTTTTTCGGGATGATATCCGCTTGTTCGATATCAGAGATCACGCATTGCAGTTGAGCGATTTTCTCTTCTAACGTCATCCGACTTAATAAATCTTCTACCCGTTTTTCAACGCTCAATTTCGCGTTTTGATATGGGGGAATTTGTTGTTTATTACAACTTATCAAGAGGCAAACCAAGAGGATAACTAAAGATAAGAATCGAATCGGTTGCACGAAAAAGTTCATTTTGCTTTCCTCCATGTTGGTTGAGGGAAACATTTCTCGACTTTTTAAAGACCATTCGACTGGTATTCATTCATTCTTCATGAGATATTTTGTGCTCGCAAGATGAAAATTCGGATGACCCAGATTTCCTCTAGCTTCAAATCATGGTTCACTCGTGTGATCTTTCACTGTGATTGAACATATGTAGATAAAACTCTTTCATTGCCGCTTCAATTTTTTTAGATAATTGATTTTGAATTGATTTTTCAGCGAAAAGAATCGCGTTTTTAATCGCTTTGGCTTTCGATCGTCCGTGGGCTTTAACAACCAATTTTTCAAACCCCAATATCGGTGCGCCACCGTATTCCGTATAATCCATCCTACGTTTTATCTTCTTGAGCATCGGCGCCAGCATGGTCAATCCCAGCCGGGACAGCAAGTTTTTTTTCCACAACTTTTTGCCGGTTTTCACTGTTAATTCCGCCATCCCCTCCAGGCACTTGAGCACAATATTTCCAACCATCCCCTCGGTTACGATAACATCTGCGATACCTGTCATAATATCTTTGCCTTCGATATTCCCAATAAAATTAAATTGCGGATTTCTTCGCAGTTCTCGATTGGTCTGAATAAGTGTTTCGTTCCCTTTGGTCTCCTCTTCACCTATGTTCAGCAATCCAATTCGCGGGTTCTCAATATCCATCACCGTTCTGGCATATTGTTTCCCCATAATCGCAAAGCTGAGCAACTGATTCACACTGCAATGCAAAGTGGCACCGACATCTAACAAAATTGATATTCCGGGATCGCTCTTTTTATTTTTCGATACCGGCAGGATAGCTGCCAACACTGCCCGTTCAATCCCTGGCAAACGCGGAATATACTTGGAGCAGGATAAAATCGTCGCCCCCGTATTTCCAGCGCTAACCAGCGCATCGCCATAATCATCCCTGATCAGCCGGGCAGCGACATTAATCGAGGCGTGTTCCTTTTCCACAACCGCTTCCTTAGGGGATTCATCCATTGAAATCACTTCTGCAGCATGAACAATGGACCAGCGTTCGTGGCTAATCGCTTGTGATTCAATCCGGGGCGTGATTTGACGCTGATTCCCTACAAGAATGCAATGGATATCGGCACTTTCCAGACATGCTGCAGCAACCCCTTTGATAATTTCCTCCGGCGCATAGTCCCCTCCCATTGCATCGATCACAATCCTTTTCATACTTACTCCAATCGTTTCTCAATGCCCTTGTTTGAGAATAAAATTTTTGGATTCAAATTTCTTCAAAATATTAATAATTTTTCAGACAAAGTCAAGTTATTTTTCTCTGAACCCGATAAGTCTAAATTTTCTCATCTGATCTAAAGATCCTTCCATCCACAGGCAAAATTAAAAGTAGTGGTAGACATCATCATAATTGCTCGGTGGCATGAAGTTTGTTCAAATCTGTATGAAATGAGCGCGCAAGGGAACTTTATTATTTCTGGTTGTATAATACATTTGCGCAAACAACGCATCAAGACAAAATATAACTCCGGAGGAATCGAACATGGAGCAGATTACGATTTGTCACCATTGCAAAAAAGAGATCAAAGGACGTCCTTTCATTCCGGTCCACAGCAATTCCCCTTATCATTGGAAATGCTACATTGAGAAAATCAAAGATGAGCGAACGCCCGCGGAGAGTATTGATGATATTGAAGAACCAAAGGCAGATGATGCTGATGTCTTGTAAAAAGCCATCCACTTCTTTCATGCATTTATCGATAGAAGGCCTGCAACCATTGTGGCTTAGAGATAATTCCAAGCTGATTTTCAATATGTCGCCTCGTCAAACGACCATGTTTTAAAAATCATTTGCGATAGATTGGATTGAGCGATGTCATTTATGAATTTGTGCCATTAATTGGCTACATCGCTGGACAGAATTCATTGAGGATTCGCACGATGAGCCGATTACGGCCACAGGCAATCAATTAAGCGCATAACATGTCGTTTGGCATCGCTCGGCACTACCCTCTAATCAAAAGTGTTTCTGCACCTGAATTCAACGCCATTTCGAAATCTTTCCCTTTATGGAAATATTCAAAAATCATTATAATTTTTAATGAAGCTTTCAAGATGGGTCGAGAAAAATAAACATGACAGGTCCAGCGCGCAATTGGCTGGATTTGTTGTTCATGAAATGAATTTGGAAGAAACTTGATTAGAACCAATTATTGCTAAGGTTCAGCATGGGGCATCCTATTTCATGTAAAAATCTCATCAAGCGAACTAACCCAACTTCAACCCTGGGGGGATTTAAATTATGCATCAATACCGAAGATAACGTCAAGCTTTCACTTCATTTTTGGACTTCATGATCTTCATTTTGGCCGATGAATAGCCAGCCGCTGCAACAAAATTATTTGATGCGGGTCGGTTTTGCTCACGCGCACTAATTGAATTTCAATGCGTTCCGAGTCGGAAAAATTACATCAGCTACTTTGATTTGTTTTCTTCCGTAGATCACTTTTCGAGGTTCATTGCCTAAGCCACTGTGACGGCAAATCTGCGCCAAATATTTCCTCCCAAAATCTCGAAACACTTTAACACGGCCAGCATTTAAGCTGATTTCAACTTGTTATAATGCCAGCGCATCAAACCGATCGAGATAACAATCCCATGGAGTTTCAGTCGCCAATTGAATACTCAACCAACCCGAGGCATCCAGTTCGCCCACATAAGCCACCACTTGTTGATGAGGCCCTCTGGCCGTCCAATAGGATTCTACCAGCTATCAGCGCCCAACAGTTATGCATATTGCCATTTTTGTAAAGCTTGATTGTTGGAAGTTAGATAAAATACCAATCAAAAAACAAGATGACCGCTTTTCACCACTCACCCTTTTCAAACAAAAAAATCGGATGGATCAATAATTGCCTATTCCTCATACCCAGAAAGAAAACGAAAAAAATTTTAACTGTCTAAGTTGGGCGGACAATGGCCGATAGCGGATAGAAAAAGGGGTTATAAAAAAAAGGAAAGCGGCCAAAAGTTATAATGGGAAGAAAGGAGGTAAAACCCAGAATAACCTTGACCGCTTTAGATTTATCACCTGGTCATTTAGACCGTGTTATTGGGAGGGTATCCTATTTTGTTTTATTTTTTGATGCTTTATACTTTTAAAAGATTCAGAAGTTCCGTTTCATAGAAAAAAATTTTTAAAAATTTTTTGACCCTTTTTAGCTATTGAAGAATCAAAAAATTAATTGGGGCATAAAAAATCAATTTTGACCATCTAAAAACCGATTTGTTCAGGATAACCTCTGACGTCTCTTTTTTTGACCAAACATTCTGCGAATTGAGATGGGCACATTAAAGAAGAGATCGAAAACCCAATGTTCGAGTAACGCTCCGCGCTCACCAAAGACAGGGATGATATGAACGATATTCGTTGCCCATCTTCCCGCCATTAATCGGGATAAAGCTGGGAATTTAGCAACCATCTGAACCGGGAAACCCAAATACCCGACATAATGCCAGAATGAGATCATGGCAGCGATCCAATAATTTTTGACATCGCGTTCTTTTATCATTAAATAAAGCACATAGCTACCTCGAACCAGCGAACCAGGGGAAACCGGGGTTGCTTGGAATGCGGCCAGGATGGCTCCCGCATACAATAATCCCTCTGACCATGTCTTACCGAACCGAATCATCGCGTACAATGCGGCGATGCCAGAGACAATTTGAGTAATCGGCAAGGTAGCCACATGCACAGCCACACATTTGAGATATTTTTGAACAAAAACATCTTTAATATTGGCACGAATGCTATCGGCTTCCTGATCAGTCAGCATCCCTTCCTGATAACCCGCCTCTACCTGTTGAAGCAACCAGGCTTCGCGAAAATCAGCATCGCGGTAGAAGCGAACCGGGTAAGTCACCGCATATTTGAATGAGCTCCAGGCATACTTTCCGTCGGTGAAAAATCGATGCCATTTTGGTGGCAACCAGCTCAACAAGAACCATTGAAGCCAAAATCTTACCGGCGTATGAACGAGTCGAAATGCTCGCTGTGCGACGATCCTACCATCCCGATACCAGTCAATCAGTGCTTTGGCTTGCTTGGCACGTAAGGTTCTCCCAAAGTATCCCGATTCAGTAAAAATCTGTTTGATGTGTTTAGCATAAAGCCGATTCCCCCATAGCCGACGGATGAAGTTACCCACAATTGGAAAAATGCCCAACAAATAAAACAAAATAAAGCGCACCGACGATTGTGCTACTTTCTCTGCTTGCTGGTCATCCAGCAGGTCCTTGCACTTCCATCCTGAGATCAAGCCTTGCTTAACTGTTTTGCGCAGTGATTTTTTAAGTATTAATTGAAATCCTTGATGAAAAATATCAGGCAGAGACCCACGATACTCGGATTCTCGAATCAGGAGTTCTTCATAGGCTGGCTTCAAGTCTCTAAATTCATCCTGGTGCTGTTGGATAAATTGCGAGAGCTTATTGAGATCACCTCGATCAAATTGGACCAAATTACCGCGAAGGATTCCCTGAATGATCAATCGAAAATCTGCCGGGCTCATTGGCAGGAAGGGCAATAGAGCCAAGCCGGCACGAAAATCAATAGCCACCAACCCATTATAATACCCATCATCGGAATCATTTCGTTTCAAAACGTTTGGCTGGCTCTTCATGGTCGCCCACTCGTACTGCCGCGCCAGTTCCGGCGCACCCATCTCATGCAGCAGTTTGACCAGCTTCTCCATAAATTTCCGCTTGGTCAAATACTCAACTGAATTTACCGAACCATCCTTTGGGATAAAATCAAGCTTTCTCCATTTCTTTCTCTCAAAAATTCTGTCATCTATCTCGAACTTCCAGGTTCTGCCAGGCACCCACTCATTAATCTCACCATAACTATTAAAATTTTTATCGAAAAAAGTCCCATAAGTGTTCACAATAGCATGTTCACTGCCCAAAAATAATTTAGCAGCCCGCTGAATCAATTTTAACCATAGGACTCCCACCCGGGCAGCAGCAAAGTTGACCTGAGCGGCAAAAGGCCCTTGGTAGGCGAGCCAATAAATGAGATTTCTGAATAGCACCGAAAATCGCGAGGGGGGAACGAGGATCTTCATCGCATAGCTTTTCCCCAGCTCTAATTTTTCTGTGCCGATTTGGTGATCACTATCGACTTCGATGAGTTTGACTTTGTAGACCTGTCCTGCAAATCCGCCGCCGACAAACTTCTCAATTCTAAATATCGCCTGAAACTTGCTATCGGGACAGATCCCAACCAGATCCATTTTTATCATATCTCCAACCTCGTAACGGGACTTCCGATAGCGCTTCGTAAGCCGGGCTGCTTCAACCATTGCCCAAAGCTGATTGCAAACGTCTGGAGAATATGCTTGTTCTTCGCCACCGGCCTCCTTTGTTACCTGCGGTTTTGGCTGGATTCGATCGTTTAATACATTAATATCATCTGTCACATCTAACATGACTTTCTGCATCATCATTTTCCTCAAAATATGCTGCAAAGGCCCGTGCCAGCTTGGGTTGAAGATTTTATTCAGTTGCTGATCGGGCTGACCAATTTTTGGTTGCCGAAAATACGAATTATAAAGCTGAGAATCAAGAGAAAAAATATTTACATTAATATTACATAAGAGTCTTGACAAATTAAACTTATTTGTGCAAATTGAATCAAGTAGAATTGGATTTATTGTTGAAATTTATTCAGGCTCTTCAAGCGCATCAAATGGTAATATCAAAATTTCTGATGCTGGGAAAGCGAACATCGAATGAATTGAAGGTATAGGTTACAAGCAGATCCCTTAATTTGGGGATTTTTATTTTTGGTTTTAATTGTTAAATTTTGAATGTTAGATAGAAGGAGAATGCCGATGGAGAGCGCAAAAATGTCTAATGTCTCAAAGATAAGATTTAGTATCGAATCTGATGAGTTCCAAGTAAAAATAGCTGAGACCGCCGAGGAGGTCAAAGGGGCGCAGCGGCTTCGCTTTGAAGTGTTTAATCTTGAAATGAATGAAGGATTGAGTTCGTCATGGGAAACAGGATTGGACCAAGATCAATATGACGAACATGCCGATCATCTCATTGCGATCGCTAAAGCCAATAATAAAATTGTTGGCACCTATCGGATGCTGCGAAAGTCCGTTGCGAATCAGAACGGCGGTTTCTATTCAGAAGGCGAGTTCGATTTGTCCAACCTTAAAAAACTTCCTGTTGAAATATTAGAAATGGGACGTTCCTGCGTGCATAAAGACTATCGTTCTGGAGCGGTGATCCATTTGCTCTGGGCTGGAATAGCAAAATATTTGAAAATGGCGGATGCCAAATATCTTTTTGGTTGCGGTAGCTTGCATACCCACGACGTTGCGGAGGTGAGTCAGATTTATTCATATTTGAAATCAAAATATTTTGCTCCGGAACAATTTCGTGTATACCCAGTCGAGAAATGCATTGTCCCCGGGCTGCGCGATGATCTTCCTCAAGATCAATGCCGGGATGTACTGAAGAAAATCCCACCACTATTAAAAGGCTATATCCGAGTCGGCGCGGTTATCTGCGGCGAGCCAGCTTTGGATGCCGAATTTGGAACGACTGACTTCTTTATTCTTCTCTCCACGGATCAAATTTCAGATCGCTATCAAAATCATTATAAGACCTCTGCTAATGGATCGCAACAATAATTTAATAGCTTGAATTCCGCTGTCAATAACAGATGTTGGTATTGTTGCAAAAGAAAATAACCTGATACTAAGCTGACTAACGATTGAAGAGGGGTTTGTGATGCGACGGTTAGCACGTCTAATCGGCTTTTTGGTGGTCAATCTGGTTTTTCTTGTTATCGCGATTTTATTTGCACCAGTGGCGCTATTTGCCGGCAGGTACACGCATCGGAAAATCGCTATTTTTCTCACCAAAATTTGGGCAAGCCTCAATGTCTGGGTGTTAGGCATAACCGTCAGACTCATCCATGGGGAACGAATTGATCCAAAGCAGAATTATTTCATGGTCGCGAATCATCTCAGCTACCTTGATATTATTTTGGTGGGATGCAAAAAGCCGGGGCTATTTGTTGCAAAAAAAGAGGTAAAATACTGGCCACTGCTGGGGCAACTGGCCTGGCTGGCCGGCTCTATTTTTGTCGATCGAAGCAAAAAGGGGCCCTCTGCAAATAAGCCCTATATCGGACAAATTGCCAAATACTTAAAGCAGGGCTTAACCATTCAGGTTTTTCCAGAGGGAACCTCCTCAAACGGCGAGGGAGTTTTGCCATTTAAAAAAGGCATCTTCTCCTCCCCCATCTTGGCAGAAATCCCTATCCTGCCGATTACGATCCGTTATGCAACGGTGAACAAGGAGCCATTCAGTCCCAAAAATCGCGATCTGGTCACCTGGCACAGCGATATGACCTTTATCGATCATTTCTGGGGTGTCTTGAATTTACGCGGCTTTGAAGTTGAGATTATTATCAATCCTCCCATCCTGGAAAAGCTCATCGACGAAAACAACGTCATTGAGCAGGCAAAATCGCTGGCAGCACGAGCCCACGACCTTATTGAAAGCACATATTTGACGACTACGAATTAGCTCTTTTCCAGCTTGTCGGTCAATAGTGCGACTTGACCGACAAGCAGATCATTGATGTCCTCGGTTTGGAACCAGGCATAAAAAGCTCATTCGGCCATTGCCTGTATTTCGTAATTGATGGACCTCATTTGGCGCAACAAAAATCGCGGTTCCTGCGCTGATTGGCGTCGCTCCGTCGGTGCCAATCGCTTCACCCTGACCCTCGATGACAAAAATTTCATGTTCGAAATCATGCGAATGATAATACGTATAGCCACCTGGCTCTACATGAAATAGCCGCATGGTAAAATTGGGCGCATTGTCTTTAGCAGAAATAAGTACCCGACGGGATACGCCCGATACATTTGGGTCATTGATTGGCATGGCTTCAAGTGCTGTGAAGTGGATAACTTTCATTCGTATTCCTTTCATGATAAGTCGAATAAAAAATATCAGCATGGCCAGTTGATCAACGCTACAAATATTGGTTAAGCTATTTCAGATTTGATCTGTCGGTGGAAAGGATTGTGCTTTTCAGTTCGGATGCTTGTCGAAATCTTACAGATGGATCAAACCGAATGCCTTAGTATCTCTCCTGCTAAAGCCTTGGTATGTTTGCCTTTGTTCACTGTTAACTTGCCATTGACAATGACATATTCTATTCCAATCGGAAGTTGATGCGGTTTGACAAACGTAGCCGTATCGATCACCGATTCTGGATTAAAAATCGTGATGTCGGCAAGGTACCCTGGTTTCAGATAGCCGCGCTGGCTCAGTCCCAATTTCTCTGCTGGCATAGAGGTCATTTTTTTGATCGCCATGGCTAAATCAAACAGCTTTTCTTCACGACAGTATTTGCCAAGCACCCGCGGAAAAGTGCCATAATATCGGGGATGAGGTTTCCCTTGCGATAGTTTGCCGGTTGGGGAAACCGCATTTCCATCGGAACCGATCATCACCAGGGGATGGGACAGCACCTTTTTGAGGTTATCTTCGTTCATGGCAAATCCAACGATATCCACGCGATTTTTTTCTTCAATCAAAATTTGCCGGATAAATTCAAGCGGCTCATTCCCTGACTGCACCGCGCATTCCTGAATCGTCATCCCTTCCCACTTCTTGTTCTTTTCCGAGAAACACGTGCGAACCATGACTCGATCCCAACCTCCGATTTGCACCCCGCGACTTTCGATATAGGATTTGATAGCAGACCATAGCTGATCATCTTGTAACCGCGCGATGATATCTTCTGCTTCTCCTTGTCGAGACCAGGTGGGCAAGAAGATCGAAAGGCCGGTGCCATAAGCAATATACGGATAGCGATCGGCATTGACTGGCATCCCGGCGGTAGCTGCCTGTTCGATCATCCGCAATAGGTTGTCCATCTTGTGCCAATTATTTGGATTGCACGTCTTCAGATGCGAGATCTGAGTTGCTACTCTCGCCACGCGACAAATTTTTAGCGCTTCCTCGACCGCCTGTTCCACTAAGTCATCTTCGTTTCTGATATGCGTGGCATAGATACCACATTTCTCAGATACCACACGACATAATTCGATCAGTTCATCGGTGGTCGCATAGCACCCTGGAGCATACTCCAACCCGGTTGAAAGACCAAAGCTGCCTTGATCCATCGATTCTGCCAACAATCGTTTCATTTTTTCAAGCTGCTCTGCAGTTGGCGCGACATCATTTTTTCCAATAACAAAACTCCTCAAATTGCCATGGCCAGTAAAGGTGGCGTAATTGATGGATATCTGCTTCTGCTCCAGCAATGTTAAGAATTCTGCAGTTCTTTTCCAGTATGCGTGAATGCCATATTTTTCGAATAATTCCTGATCAAATTTTCGAAGGTCAGTGTCGTTCAAAGGAAATGGAGAATAGCCGCAATTGCCCGAAACCTCGGTGGTAACCCCCTGATGGATTTTACTCTCGGCATAAGGATTAACCATCAATTCAGTATCGGTGTGCGTGTGAATATCAATAAATCCCGGTGATACTGCCAATCCAGTAGCGTCAATCACCAAATCCGCTGTTGCAGAACCTAAGTGGTCTATTGCCACAATCTTATTGCCCTTGATTGCAATATCTGCGTTCACGGCTTGCGCTCCGGTGCCATCGAAAATCATTCCATTCCGAATGATTATATCAAAGCGATTCCTTACAGAACACCCAATCAGCAGACCCAATCCCGCACAAGAGCTAATTATGATAAAATCGCGTCGAGAAATTCCATTGGCCATATTTCGCTCCTTGGATTCGTTTATATCGCAAAATTGGGAATTAAATTCGGTCGCGCTGTTCATGCGAATGCAGAGATGTATTTCAAAGCGTTTTGTTTATTCACAATAAAAGATGCCCGAATACGGAGGGATGACATTTCAGACGGTTAATGAAATTTTGTACCTGAAGCTAACTATCACTCTTGAGCACCTTGCGATCAGAATTTATCAAAAGATTTCATGATTGTCAAGTGATCTTTACCCACTCAACAAAATTTTCTCTTTATCCTACATATTCAGCTTAGCCTAAACCTCCCCGAAATCCCCTGCCCTGTCGGGTGTAGACTTGCGATCGTCCCTCATATTGAAGCTTGTCCCCGCAGGGTAACGGGCCAGGCGAGAAAAATATGGAAAATCAATGTTGTTTAATTCAAACTGACCAACTCGTCTGTTACAGAATGCGGAACTTAATTGGACAGTGGTATTCTTGCGAATACAGGTATCTCTTGAGAAGTCGCTTATTACATCAAATCAAAATGGAGATTCCTGTCGGCCTGCTGGTGGACGACATGACAGTTCAACCTGTTATTGAATTTTGCAACTGGAACATAGAAGCACTCCCATCTGAGCGAAAAGATCGTTCCAAAACATGATTAGCCTGGACCTTTTTCGCCTCGTGCATTCATGTCTCTTAGAACAGCGATTTGGGGAATATGGCCCAATGAACATCGAAACTTATTGTGAATGCGAGCGTATTGAGTGCAAATTCTATTTTAAGCTCCGAACAATTATATCAGTTCATCTATCGCATCGCAGCGCAACTATTCCAGCAGGAAATATCTGGAGGATTGTTCGAAAATGCTCTTGATATTGTGAAAATATCTGCTATATTATTGCTGTGCAACCATGCGATGGGGTGAATGCTCGCAGCTTGCTGAAGGAGCAAAAGAAAATATTCAGAAGGAACTATGGAATGTTAAAAAATGCTGCCTCCAAAATCGCTCTAATTATTTTTCTTTCGTTGACCAGTTTTATTCCGGGCTATGTTCGCAGCCAATTGGTCCCAACCGAAGGTTTTCTTTCGATTACCTCTCAAGAGATGAAAGCACACGTCGATTATCTGGCGTCCGATGCCATGAGAGGACGAAATACTCCAAGCGCGGAGCTTGATTCGTGTGCGGCATACATTGCCAGGGAATTTGCCAGCTATGGATTAAAGCCAGTCGGATCTCACCAGTCCTATTTTCAACGCTTCAATGTTTTAAAAACGCGGCTCTCTTCGCCCAATACCCTTGCCTTGAACATTGCTGGAAAGGATACCACATATCACATCAAAAATGACTTTGTCCCGCTGCATCTGACGGCGAATCGCTGCGTGACTGCGCCAATTGTCTTTGCAGGATATGGGATCACCGCCCCAGAATATCATTATGACGATTATCAAAATATCGATGCCAGAGGGAAGGTCGTCCTAGCCTTCACCGGTGAACCGCAGGAGAAGGACTCGACCAGCAAATTTGATGGGGCAAAAGAGACCGATCACAGCAAGGTATTGATCAAGGTTCAAAATGCCCGAGATCATGGAGCGGTAGGATTGCTGCTGGTCTCGCCGCCAACGCATCGCTTTCGCCGACCTCCCAATCCCTGGCCGAGCTTAATGCGCAACGCCCCAGAGGACGCCATCCCACTCACTTTAGAGGAAGCGGCTGAGAGTCAGATCGTCGCCATGCGAATTGGCAAAGAGCTGGCTGATGACCTGTTGACAGGAACCGGCTATAATTACGAACAAATTCACCGAAGCATTGATGAAAAACTGGAACCATTTTCGTTCGACATCCCCGATAAAATCATCACTATGGAGACCGCTCTGGCAGCTGAAAAATTTCCCACGCAAAATGTGGTAGGCTTTCTTGAAGGCTCTGATCCGTTACTCAAAAATGAGATCGTGGTTATCGGCGCTCATTACGACCATGTGGGGGTGAGCAATGATAGCATCTACAATGGAGCGGATGACAATGCCTCGGGAACTGCAGGTGTATTGGAGGTAGCCGAAGCGTTCGCCCACTGCAAAACTAAGCCCAGGCGTTCCATTTTATTTATCACCTTTGCTGGTGAGGAGAAAGGCTTGTTCGGATCGCGCTATTTTACCACGGATCCTATCTTCCCAATTGAAAATATCGTTACAATGCTCAATTTAGATATGATCAGCCGAAATGATACGAATGAAGTGGCCATCGTTGGTTCAAAAAGCAGCGAGGATCTGAAAGCCATCAATGAACAATGCAATCGGACAATTGGGCTAAAGTTGGATTATGATCAGGATCGATATTTTATGCAGAGCGATCATTACTCCTTTTACCGAAAAGACATTCCTGTGCTATTCTATTTTACCAAGGAGACTCCTGATCTGCATAAACCATCGGATGACCCTGATAAGATCATCCCAGTGAAAATGGCGAGAATCGGACAACTGGTGTTTTCTACAGCCTGGTCGATTGCGAATCGAACAGAACGTCCCAGATTCGTGAGATTCAGGTAGCAGCCGTCAATTTGTCATCTCACCGCCAATCATTATCTTTTCAGCCCGGAGGAACAGATGGAACTCAAAAGTAGCTGGCGAATGATTGTTATTTTTGGACTGGCGTTGGCCTTTTTTCAGCCTGCGAAAGGGCAGCCAGTCATTTTCATGCAACCGCTCAGCCCGCGCATCGCAAATTATGATATCGAGGTTCGGCTCGACACTGAAAAAAAGATCATTTATGGGAAGGAGCAGCTCACTTGGTTCAATAAAACTGGCGAACGGATCTCGGAACTGCAATTTCACTTGTACTGGAATGCGTTTCGCAACAATCAATCAACGTTTATGAAGGAAGCTGCTTTAAAAAAGGAGGTTAAACCACAGGCATGGGGCTATATGGAAATTGATTCGATCGCCCTTTCGACAGGAGAAAATTTGACAGACGCGTTGGAATTCATTCATCCTGACGATGAGAATGAGCATGATCGCACGGTGGTGCGATTGCCCCTCCCTCGGCCATTGCTACCGAACCAATCGATCCAGCTATTCATCCATTTCACTGGCAAAATTCCACAGCTTCCAATTGCTGTCCGCACCGTGGCGCATAAGGAATATTTTTTTATCAGCCAATGGTTTCCGAAAATAGGCGTTTTCAGCAACGGTCGCTGGAACTGTCACCAATATCATCGCCAATCCGAATTTTTTGCCGACTATGGCGTCTATAATGTTCGGATCACCGTACCACAAAAAAATATCGTCGGTGCTACCGGCATCGAAATCGACGTGAAAAACAATGAAGATGGAACCGCCACACATTTTTATCATGCGGAGGATGTTCACGATTTTGCCTGGACCACCAGCCCGGAGTTTATTGACGTTAATGCCAAGGTGCAGGATGTGGATATCCGGCTTCTTCTGCAACCTGACCATCGCCATCAGGCCGAGCGCCATCTCGATGCCGCCAGGATTGCAATCGATTATTTTCAAAATTGGTACGGCGACTATCCATACCCCAACCTCACTATTGTTGATCCTCGGCGCAATGCCATAACATCGGGCGGCATGGAATATCCCACCCTGATTACCGCTGGCACCTTTTATGGCCTTCCCAATGGGGTGCGCATGATCGAGATGGTGATCATTCATGAATTCGGCCATAATTTCTGGTATCATCTTGTGGCGAATAATGAATTCGAAGAGCCCTGGTTGGATGAGGGGATCAATTCGTATTCTGAAAACCAGATCTTTGCTGATTATTATGGCCCAGTGGGCGATATGATCGACTTCATGGGCATTAAAATAAACGATCAACAAATACAACGAGCTCAATACATTTATGCGCCCGATCTCGATCCCATCGTGAAAAAATCGTGGGAGTTCTACTCGGGAACAAGTTATGGCGTGAATTCCTATCAAAAGCCAGCCTTGGTATTAACCACGTTGCAAAATTACCTTGGCAAGGAAACCATGCGCAATATCATGCGCAGCTATTTTGAACGCTGGCGGTTCAACCATCCCAGCACAGAGGATTTTATCCACGTTGTCAATGAAATTTCAGGGCAGGATTTGAGCTGGTTTTTCGATCAAGCGCTGTTTAGTTCTGCTGTATTAGATTACTCGGTGGATCGGGTTTTCACTCGCGAAATCAAAAAGAACGAAGGCTATGATTTCACATTATCCATTTCTGAATCGGACTCGGCCAGCGCGGAAGAGCTGAGCGCCTTGAGCGATTATGAAACGCTTATTGCAACCACAAACAACGATTCCGTAAACTCCCGATCGGATTCGGCAAATACGAAGACAGCCAAGCTTTATTATAGCGGAGTGGATATCCGCCGGCTCGGCGATTTTCAATTTCCAGTTGAAATCGAAATTGTGTTCGACGACGGCGAGAAAATTCGCGAGCACTGGGATGGCAGGGCGCTATGGAAGAAGTTTCGCTTTACCAAGCCATCAAAATTGATATCCGCCACGGTCGATCCCGATTATAAAATCCCGATCGATGTCAATTTCACCAATAATAGCCAATCAGTAAAAAGCCATACCAAAGGGATTCATAAATTGGCGATCCGCTTTCTTTTTTGGATGCAACTGCTACTCGATCAACCCGAAATTTTGAACGCATTCACTGGATTCAATTTGGATCTATGAGCATCAGAAAACTTTTTTGCTCCTTGGTGGGATTCAACAATACAATAAATCGCTTCTATATCGAATACAGCTTTTGTGAATGTACTTTGTTTCCATAACAAAATACGGAATTCAATTCGGCTGTGTCATTCCTGGAAGCGCCGGGATCTATTGAAAAGCAGCTTATTAGTTCAGATTAAAATAACGTTGCCTCTTTGCCAATTGGCTGATGGTGTAGCTGCTTAGCCAGTTATTGGAATTTTACAACTGGAACAACGTGGTAGCGGTACGAAAACATTAAGAATTTGCTTGCTATATCTCATCCCCTAAGCTTTCACTGCTCCAAAAAGAAGTCGAACTTTTTGTCCCTTTGTTCGGGATAGGGCTAGGGTGGGGTTAAATAAAGCAGTTTTTGTCGCGATAATATTTGGTGCTTGAACCAAGAGTGATATTTTAAGTTTTCTGGTCATTGGGAAACATTTTTTGCCGAAGCGATCTCATTGAATCACATAAAGCGAAGAGATAGCTTCGCTCCGCTCGCAATGAGAGCCTCACCCAAAATTTGCCGTTTTTATTTAGACACTATTTACCTGAAAGGTGGATTAAATGATTTTCAAAGCAATTAAATTTGGCTTCGCCCAAACCTGGACGAACAAATGCCTGATAGTTCTCTATTACCTTGTCAATCTGATCTTCGGAATCATCCTGATGATACCATTTCGTTCAATGCTCCAGAATTTTATTGGTAGTAGCCTGATGGGAGAGAAATTAGCTGGCCGACTGGACATGGATTTTCTGTTTGAATTTATCAAGCACAATCCTGGTCTAATTTCCTGCTATGCGGTTCTGCTCCCGTTATTGCTGGTCGGATATTGGCTAATGCTGCTCTTCCTTTCTGGAGGGGCACTTTCTCTATTCATCCGTGAAGACAGATTCTCGGCGCCTCAGTTTTGGGCCGATGCAGCGAAATATTTCGCAAGATTCTTCAGACTATTTCTTTGGAGCAGTTTCATTGGCATTGTGCTGTTCTGTGCACAATTTATCTGGACCGGGATTCAATGGCTGATGTTTGGCAGCGATCCATATCAATCGGTTCTATACTGGGGCGGTTGGATCAAGGTGGGATTCAGATACCTGAGCTTGATCGTTTTCTTCATCATCTTAGATTACGCCAGAATTTATACGATTCGGAGCGATGAAAGGCGCATGAGGATTTCGTTGTTGCAGGGACTCAGGTTTGCAGTCAGGAATTTCGGAGTGACCTTCGGATTTGCGATGCTCATCTTTATTCTGGGGGTTATATTGCTGGTTATCTACAATCCCATCGCAGATCTCTTGCATGCGCCGAATACCGGAATCATTGTTTTGCTACTTATTTGGCAGCAAATTTATGTGGCACTACGAATGGTTTTAAGATTAGCCCTTTACGCTGGTGAAACAAAATTGTATCAACAGATTTCAGTTAATTGAAATTTTCAAAATTCATCTTTTCATCTATTTAAACTCACGCCTCGGAGGTTGAAGCCATGGAGAGGTTCGAACTGGGCGCAGGAATTTTAATTCAATAGGCATGATTTGGTTGCAGAATCATCTCATTTAGCTTTTTAAAAAATCATCTTCTGATTTTTCGCTTCTCATATACCCAACTACACCATGCTCGCTCCAAACGAAGCCCAATCTTGGCAGAACAATTTTCGATGGAACGGAAATTCTTTTTTCATCCCCCTCGCCGTCTCGTTCCATCTCCGAATGCAAAAATATTAAAGAAACCACTTGACAAAATGATCATCTTTTGCTATATTAACGAGGTTGAAAATAAAGATTCTGAAATTTTTCATCATTTGAAATTTTAGGCTAAATGAATTCGATGATTTTATCAACATCTTTTTTTGGATTGAGCCGATTCATTCCCAATATCCATTTCAATTTTATCTCCACGTTTTTATCTAATCTCAAAGCCCAATGCCATTCTTTTTCTCTTTATCAAAACGATGTGCCACCCACATCCATAACATCTATCATGAGAAACTTTGAAACGGGACGTCTTTCCTTTTGCTCGACCATAAGCATTATTTCATTGCACCATTTTTTATTCAAAAAAGTATTTAGCACGCGGACTTAATTGGACTGGAGGTGATGATCAAACCTACGGATCGCTGTTTTTTTATCGGATGTTGAATTCTTTACCACTACCAGCAAAATTAAAACACGGAGGCAGCAAGAATGAAACAGACGTTACCAGCAAAAATAATCTTAGCCATCGTCTTTATTGGGTTCATGACGGTGGGCGATCAGCTTGTTGCACAGGAGCCGATTGGTGGGCCGTATACGGTCGACCAGCATACCCGATTATTATTGCATTTTGACGGGAATTTCAAGAATGAGTCGCCCATGTCGGCGGATGCGGAGCCGCATGGCAAGTATTACTTTATTCCCAACACGGCGTTGGGGTTAGGTCAATGCTTGCGGTTGGACAATGGCTCGATCACCGATTCGTCGTATGTGACGGTGGCCGATAATGACAATTTGGATTTAACCGGCGACTGGACCATTGAGGGGTGGCTGAACATTTTCACCTTTGGGGATGTGGCGGGTGAATGGCGCTGGGTGCCGCGGTTGATCATCAAGCCGGGCGATGATGTGTTCTGGCATCCCAACTATTGGGTGGAGATGTGGGGCGACAATCGGCTGTTCCACACTGGATATTACTGCAAGAAATATGACAGTTTTATTTCCAACACTTCTGCCAACAATGTGTTTGCCCCGGGCAAGTGGGTGCATTTGACCTTTATTCGGGACACCCAGAATAAGCTGATCATTCAGATGGTGCATGATGATCAGAAGCAGCTGCTTGATTTTCAGGCGCGGGGGTATGATCCGGCGTTGGCGGATCCGCCCAATACCACGGCTCAGGATGTGCATATTGGGTGGGCTGGGAGCAAGAAGATTGCGTCGCCGAGCAATGATTCCTGGCTGGATGGTTTTGTGGACGAGATTCGGATCAGCGATGTGGTGCGCAATTTTGAGATTCCGCCAGCCATTACCGATGTGACGGCGTTGCCCAACCAGCCGTCGACGGTGAGCAGTTATGAGATTCGGGCCAAGATTTTGAAGATTGGTGCGCCGGGGACGATCACCGAGGCGAAGCTGCACTACAATTTGGGGGCTGGTTGGTTGGAGGTTCCGATGACGGCCATTGGCAATAATCTTTTCACGGGAGTGATTCCAGGCCAGCCATTGGGCAGCATCATTCGCTATTATGTGTCGGCCAAGGACAATGCTGGGTATCGGACCACCAATCCAGCCACTGCCGAGGCAGCGGTCAATCCCAGCTATTTCACCTTTGCGGTGTTTGAGGCCAATACCATGACGTTGTCGTTGGATTTTGAGGAAGGTTCGGGTGTGCCCAAGGATGGGTCGGCGTACAAGAACCCAGTGAAGATCGTTGGCACGCCCAGCTATTCCAATGACGCGGTGGTGGGCAGCAAGTCGTTGTATCTGCCTGGGGATACCACGCGGCTGGAGGTGGATTCGCCGTTCTTATCGAGCAGTGAGTTCACGCTGGATTTCTGGATGAAGCCGGATACGCTGGTGGAATACACCCGCATGATCATTCGGCCGCTCACCTGGGACAACTGGGGTGCGATGAATTACGCCATACGGTTTGAGAGCAATACTGGCATCATCAGTGCTCGGTTTGAGCAACAGGCTGGTGGCAATAATGCCATTGTGCTGGACAGCCTGGTGAAAGTGGGCCGCTGGTATCATGTGATCTATGAGGTGTCCAAGGACAGTGCGGTGTTCCAGTTGAGTGACAAGACGGGTCGGGTCATCGATAAGAAGGGCAGCAAGGTGGTCAGTCCGCCAATTACACCCATGGCGCCATTGCGAATTGGCAATGCCCACAATATCAGCGTGGCTGGCTGGGAGAAACGGACCTACAAAGGTCTGATCGACGGCTTCAAACTCTATAACTACCCCGCCGCCGGATTAACAGCCAAGCCATTACCGGCCGAGCCCATCGGCGGTCCCTATACGCTGGATGAGCATACGCGGTTGCTGTTGCATTTTGACGGGAATTTCAAGAATGAGTCGCCCATGTCGGCGGATGCGGAGCCGCATGGCAAGTATTACTTTATTCCCAACACGGCGTTGGGGTTAGGTCAATGCTTGCGGTTGGACAATGGCTCGATCACCGATTCGTCGTATGTGACGGTGGCCGATAATGACAATTTGGATTTAACCGGCGACTGGACCATTGAGGGGTGGCTGAACATTTTCACCTTTGGGGATGTGGCGGGTGAATGGCGCTGGGTGCCGCGGTTGATCATCAAGCCGGGCGATGATGTGTTCTGGCATCCCAACTATTGGGTGGAGATGTGGGGCGACAATCGGCTGTTCCACACTGGATATTACTGCAAGAAATATGACAGTTTTATTTCCAACACTTCTGCCAACAATGTGTTTGCCCCGGGCAAGTGGGTGCATTTGACCTTTATTCGGGACACCCAGAATAAGCTGATCATTCAGATGGTGCATGATGATCAGAAGCAGCTGCTTGATTTTCAGGCGCGGGGGTATGATCCGGCGTTGGCGGATCCGCCCAATACCACGGCTCAGGATGTGCATATTGGGTGGGCTGGGAGCAAGAAGATTGCGTCGCCGAGCAATGATTCCTGGCTGGATGGTTTTGTGGACGAGATTCGGATCAGCGATGTGGTGCGCAATTTTGAGATTCCGCCAGCCATTACCGATGTGACGGCGTTGCCCAACCAGCCGTCGACGGTGAGCAGTTATGAGATTCGGGCCAAGATTTTGAAGATTGGTGCGCCGGGGACGATCACCGAGGCGAAGCTGCACTACAATTTGGGGGCTGGTTGGTTGGAGGTTCCGATGACGGCCATTGGCAATAATCTTTTCACGGGAGTGATTCCAGGCCAGCCATTGGGCAGCATCATTCGCTATTATGTGTCGGCCAAGGACAATGCTGGGTATCGGACCACCAATCCAGCCACTGCCGAGGCAGCGGTCAATCCCAGCTATTTCACCTTTGCGGTGTTTGAGGCCAATACCATGACGTTGTCGTTGGATTTTGAGGAAGGTTCGGGTGTGCCCAAGGATGGGTCGGCGTACAAGAACCCAGTGAAGATCGTTGGCACGCCCAGCTATTCCAATGACGCGGTGGTGGGCAGCAAGTCGTTGTATCTGCCTGGGGATACCACGCGGCTGGAGGTGGATTCGCCGTTCTTATCGAGCAGTGAGTTCACGCTGGATTTCTGGATGAAGCCGGATACGCTGGTGGAATACACCCGCATGATCATTCGGCCGCTCACCTGGGACAACTGGGGTGCGATGAATTACGCCATACGGTTTGAGAGCAATACTGGCATCATCAGTGCTCGGTTTGAGCAACAGGCTGGTGGCAATAATGCCATTGTGCTGGACAGCCTGGTGAAAGTGGGCCGCTGGTATCATGTGATCTATGAGGTGTCCAAGGACAGTGCGGTGTTCCAGTTGAGTGACAAGACGGGTCGGGTCATCGATAAGAAGGGCAGCAAGGTGGTCAGTCCGCCAATTACACCCATGGCGCCATTGCGAATTGGCAATGCCCACAATATCAGCGTGGCTGGCTGGGAGAAACGGACCTACAAAGGTCTGATCGACGGCTTCAAACTCTATAACTACCCCGCCGCCGGATTAACCACTGGCATCAAAGAAAAAAGCGATGCGCCTCTGCCCAAGGACTTTGCTCTTGAGCAGAACTATCCCAACCCGTTTAACCCAGTGACGGAGATCATTTTCGCCGTTCCAAAAACTGAGAAGGTAAGCCTGGTGATTTACGACATGTTGGGTCGCAAAGTAAAAACCCTGTTTGATAAGCAGGTTCAGCCAGGCGTGTACTCGGTTCTGTGGGACGGAACCGACGACAGCGGCGTCAAAGTGGCTACTGGCGTTTACCTGTATCGGTTGCAGGCGAAAAATTATCATCAAGTCCGCAAAATGGTCTTGATTAAGTAATCATTTTCAACTTGGCAGATCCCAGAAAAATGGCGATCCTCTGGGATCTGCCACTCATATTTAAAATCGTCAATTTGTTTCTGCTGCACAACGAGGAATTCCATTGGGCTGTGTCACTCTTGTGAACGCTATGCTCATTTTAAAAATCGATTTTTCAGTCAAATCAGAATAAAGAAGGCTATCCGGTAGTTGGCGGATTGCACGACATGATAGCCTTTATTGGAATCTTGTAACTGAAAATAACCCAAAGGCATAATGTGCGTCTTCGATCCCTGAAATTTATGCTTTACCAATCAGCAGAACAATAAATAACCCTGATGAATTTTGATCATATTTTAGCGAGAGAATTTGTGTTGGAATTTTAAACCAGGAACGGAACGAATGTCTCAAATCGACCGATTTTGATCTTGCTATTTGACGACGTGGTCTCATTCCGTCAATTGGGTGGCGGACATTACGGTTTATTCTCGAAATTTTGCACAAAGAATTCGTTAAAAGTCTGTCAAGAATTTCCAGGCCAGAATTTGATCGGTGTCTGGCTAAAATCTTATTTATGTGATCATATCAAAGCCACCGGTCAGTAAAAAATCATGAGTCTATTTTCCAACAAGGGAATATCGAATGAAATTAGCAAATGGCTTTGCTGTTGGGCTGTGGCTCGGGCTGTTGTTGCTCGGAGCGCTATTGGTATCGAATTGCGCGACGGATATTCAAACTTCGCCCGAACCTGGTGTCTTAAAAGTGATCTTATACTCTGATCCTGCCGATACTCAAATCGTTATCCTAAGCAAGAAATTCACGGTTTCCGAATCCGATTATTTTGGGGTGACCGTATTTCAAGGGAAGGTCTTCTCTGGGGAAAAATTTGCATTTCTCTATAAGGATAAAATGAGCTACCGGCAGGAGGACGTGACTTACAATATTATCGAACGTAAAGATGGCAAGTATAAGGAGTTTACCATTTTTGACTCCTATGTGCCTCCGGGCGACTACACCAGTTTGCAATTCGGCCTCAATAGCAATCAGGTTAAAATTGGTTATTTGGAGATCCCTGTGAAATTGCCAACCGGGGATAGTCCAATCCGAAAATTGGAACATAATTTCACTGTCAACGAAAACGAGATCACCGAAATTAAGGTGCAAATCAGCCCGTTTCAGTCGGTAAAAAGATATCGCGATTCTTACCAATTTATGCCAGAATTGAAAATTGTCGAAATTAACCATTATAGATAAACGTTAAGGGATCCAATGAAAGCAATAGTTAGATCACTGGGGATTCTGTTGTTGGTGGTGGGTATGTTTTGGGGCTATCGCTGCCGGATGGAAACCAATCCGGCTTTCCCCAATATGCCACCCAATACCACGCTGGCCAATATTCCGGTACCGAACGATACCATTTTCGCCTTAGTGACGCTGCACTGGGATGGTGAAGATGATGACGGATACATCATGGGCTATGAATACCGTTACATCACTCATCATGTTTATAAAGGAGATTCACTGGCTCAGCCGTGGAAAAAAACCGATAAGACCAGCTTGACGATCGCCTTCGAATCGAGCGATGACCTGAACTACCAGACCTTCCAGGTTCGCGCCATCGATAATAAGGGCGATTTCGATCCAACTCCAGCGGAGAAACGGTTTTATACCTATAAAACGACGTTCCCCATTACCACGCTGATAACGCCTACGGATAATCAGGTATTTTTTGCCATCGATCATACCACGGACTGGTGGTCTGGGGTGCAGATCACATATACCGCCAAGGATGTGGATTTTCAGGGGGAGGTTGTCGAATACGCCTGGGCCGTGGATAATGGACCATGGCATTGGACCAACGATACCACCTTATTTATCACCCCAGACAATTTTGTCCCAATTAGCGGCAAACATAAAATCCGCGTCACCTCCAGGGATAATACCAATTTGGTCGACCCGGTCGGCGACTCCGCCATTGTTCGATTGATTGAACCAATATTCGACCGCCGGATTTTAATCATTGACGAGACCATTGAAAAGGATTTTCCATTTGGTGTTGTGGCTACGGATGAGGATGTGGATGGTTTTTATGCCGAATTATTTGATACACCTTATGAGTGGGACTATACCAAGAGGGGTTTTCCGCCAAAAGACACCCTCGCGCACTATCAAATGATTATTTGGCATGCGGATAACTGTTACAGTGCCAGCAGCGCTCACCACAAACTTCCGAACCATATTCATGAGATCATGGATTACGTCAACGTAGGCGGAGACTTAATCATGAGCGGCTGGCGAATTTTGAAATCCTTCGCTCCGCTGGCACCTTTTCCCCAGGCATTCGCTGAAGGGACCTTTATCCATGATTATTTGCACATCAATATCGCTGACGAAACTGGGGCAGTGCCAGACTTTATTGGGGCAAAGGGGATTGGAAATTTTACCTCGATTCGGGTGGATTCAGTAAAGCTGGCGAACGCTTTTCCGTATTACGGCAAGCTGGCTCAGATCAATATTATTCCTTCTCGCGCCGGTTTTACGGACGTCATTTACACTTACCACAATGAAGATAACAGTCAATTTGTTCAATATCGTGGCCGACCCTGTGGGCTGCGCTATTATGGAACGGTGTTCGATGCCGTCGTGTTCGGATTCCCAATTTTCTTTATCCGAAAAGATGACGCCCAGATTCTGGCGAAAGAAATCCTTCAAAGCATGGGGTACTAAGATGGCTGGCTTGATCGAGTTAAAATTATCTTAAACTGAAATTCGTAAATGTACCATTATCGATGATATCACATCTGGATCGTTCAAGCTGGCTGAATCTAATTTTACAAGGAGCTATGGCAGTGAAAATTGTGATGAGATCCGTCATTTTTTTGATTGTTTTGCTGTGGAGCATCTGCCTCTTTGCAGGGAATACTGGCAAAATCGCCGGTTTCGTCAAAGACAAAGAGACCGGCGCACCGCTGGTAGGAGCGAATATTATTATAAAAGGCACCAATCTCGGCTCTACCTCGGATATGCAGGGCAACTATTATATCATTCGCGTACCCCCGGGCCGATATGATATCGAAGCTCGGTACATGGGTTATCACCCCAAAACCATCACCAATGTGGCGGTCCATGTGGATTTAACCACCAAAGTCAATTTTGAGCTGGAATCCAACGTGATCGAATTTCCCACTTTGATGGTGACTGCGGAGCAGGAATTGGTTCAACATGATATTACAGCGACACGACGAACCGTCTCGGAGCAAGATATTTTGACCACTCCTGGCATGGACCAGACCGTTGATATCTTCAAGCTACAAGGAGGAGCGATCATTTCCAGTGCGCCCCAGGCGTTCATGCTGGCCGATGGAACGCGCCTCCAAGTTCGCGATGAAAGCGTAAAAGACATCCATGTCCGCGGCGGCCGAGGCGGCGAAATCTTATTCATGGTCGATGGTATGCCAGTCACCCACCCCATTTACGGCGGCCGCAGCGTGCTCGATCTCAATGTGGTGGATGTGCAGGAAATGGAGTTAATTACTGGGGCGTTCAATGCAGAATATGGACAGGCACAATCTGGCGTGGTCAATATCACCACCCGCTCCGGTGGTGAGGATTTCAATGGTGGCATCGAATATAAAACCGATCGCTTGGGCGTTATCGGCGATATCTACGATACCCAGTATACGTCGTTCTATATCGGTGGCCCTGAAGCACTAACGCGATACGTGCTTCCAAAAATCGGCATCAATTTTCCTGGCAAAGTGAACTTTTTTATTTCTGGAAATTCCGATCTGACCAACACGCCTTATAATAATCATCGCACGCGCGACCAGCTATCGGTGCTCGGATTCAAATTTAAAGAAAAGCAAGATAACACTGGCAATTTGAATGCTAAGTTAAATTGGGGATTGACCGATAATATTGAAATGGCGTTTAGCTTCCATGGATCCTGGAAACGGTGGAGCCAATTCGACTGGATGTGGAAGAATTATCCAGATCATACAGCGAATTATAAACGAGATAATGGCAATCTAAACTTTCGCATTAACCACGTCCTGTCCAAATCCACCTTCTATAATTTGAACTTTGGCTATCTGGCGGTGAAGTATCGGGGTTCCTTAGATGGAAAAAAACCATCCGATTTTTGGACATTCTATAAGAACGGCCAGGCCTATGATTATGAAACCTATAATCGCACCTTTAACGAGCCGCCGGACTCATTTAAAACCAGCATCAGTGTGCCGCAGAGCGATCCATTGACGCAATTTTATGATGACCGGGGATACGAGAATATCTGGCGCGATGATAACACCAAGACGTTCACGTTCAAGGGAGATTTGACCTCTCAGATTCATAAGGAACATCTGATCAAGACTGGCTTTGAGGTGAAATATAACGACATTCAATATATCGACATTCAGGATGGCGGCGTAAAACTGTCCAATTACGGAGAATACAAATATCATCAGTATGACTATTTTGCCCCGCCTCCAGGGCCTTATCCAGAATTCGGCCAGAACCGTTGGGTGTTTACTGCCTATCCCGTCATCGGGGGCAGCTATATTCAGGATAAATTTGAAAAAGAAAGCTTGATCATCAATGCCGGATTGCGGTTCGATTGGTTTATGCCCGGCGAATCCGTAATGAAAAAGTCTTGGAAGGACGCCTGGAAGGCCGCTACCGGGTTGGAGCCAAATTGGGGGCGATTTAAATATAAACTCAGCCCGCGCTTTGGCATCTCATTCCCCGTCTCCTCAGAAATGGTGGTGTTCTTCTCTTACGGGCATTTCAATCAATTGCCGGAGCTGCAATATTTCTATCGTGATCCTTACTCTGGCTCATTTACGGGCAACCCCCATCTGACGTACGAGCAAACGATCCTCTATGAGTTTGGATTAACTCGACAATTAGCCAAGGATTGGGCGATTGATATTAAAAGCTATACCAAAGATATTTCGAAGCAGGTAGAGACCACTTATTTGCGGGCAGCTTTGGGTCTACCGGTTTACCTGCATGACAACAAGGGCTATGGCCGCGCACGAGGCCTCGAATTTGAGCTGAGAAAGCGATATTCCAATTTCACTTCCGGCAAACTAACCTATACTGTCCAATGGGCCAACGGCTATTCTTCATCAGCATTTGAGAACTATATTCGCTCGATCAATGATTTCCCATTGCCGATTCGCGAGCGGCCGCTGGATTGGGATATCCGGCATCAGATCATCTTCCAGGGATCCATCGATGTGCCGCAGAATAAGCAGCTTCGAATATTCGGTTTCAAGCTGCCATCGGATTGGAATCTCACTGTGCTGTCGCGATTCTCGACTGGACAGCCGTATACGCCCGGGACAACTGATCCAGTCGAAGCGCAGAAGAAGGAAAATTCTAAAACCAGCCCCTCGACCAGCAGCACAGATGTAAAAATCAGTAAGACGTTCAACGTTGCCGGGGTGCGATTGTCCCTTTTCGCCGACATTTTCAACATCTTTAATCAGAAAAATGTCCAGATCTATTATGGGTTCAACGTCTGGACCGGCAAGCCATATCGCTACGGCGATGTGATTTCGCCCACCACCCAATATTACGATTGGTATACCATGTATCGCCTGATGGATCCGCGCCAATTTTCGACAGGAAGATATGCGAAGTTGGGGATGAGGATTGATTGGTAGATGGCGATCGACATCGCCCCGTAAATTGCGCCGATCTGACCCGATACAAATTTTTTGATTCGTCTCATTCTGTGTGGGCAGATTATGTTGGAATGGGATAGCAACTATGCGTCGTTTCTCGGAGTTAAAAATCTCTCAGCAAAGCGGACAAAAGTTAAAGCGTGCAGACTCCCCTCCCTACTGATCGCAGGCGCCGTTCGGAGCGGAATAATTTTCATCTGACCATGAGGGACGAACTTCGGAATCAAAAAGAATAGCCAGGAAAAAAGAAGGGCCAGGAATGGTGGATGAAAGCTGGTTTGAATTTTCGTTTCCAGCGATTTCCAATTCTGTGGCCAAAACTTATCGAAAACACTCCATGTCTTGGTTTTGCATGTCGTAAAGTATGCTGAAATTTTTTTCATTTTTTAGTGCAATTTTATTGGCCCAATCCGCATTCGCCCAGCTCACGACCCTGGACTGGAAAATGCACAACGTTGGCAAGGTCCGTGTCGTGGTGACCAATCTTGGCGGCTTGAGCGCCAAAGGGGATACGCGGTTCGATTACAAAGGGCTGATCAATTGCGAGTTCCCACCCGGCAGTCGTGAGGAGCACCTCACCGAAGCCGGCATTTGGATTGGCGCTGTGGTTGGCAATGATACTCTGGTCTCGGTCACGTATGGCGAATCGTCCCCTCAGGAGTTTTATCCTTCGAGTGCATCCTGGGATAGCATCTGGGTGGTAAGCCGCGGGGATACAGTGGATATCCCCTACTGGCCAAAATATGTTGGCGTATCCGATCAGGATTTTGTCTGCCGCTATCATGATTATGGTCCTCCCAGCTTAAGAATCGGTGGGCATCGACCATTGTATTTGGATGTGATCCAGACCAGTTATGCCTGGAGCGCGAATCCGCTCGATCAATTCATCGTGTTGCAATATTATATCATTCCGATGCGAATGGATCTGAAGCAAGTCTATGTGACGAGCTGGATGAACGGCAATGTGGGATACGGCTTGACGGATGCCCATGGGTTGGATGATGAATCATTCTTTGTCGAAGAAAAAATGCTTTCGGTAACGGTCGATATCCCTGGCGGCGAGGATGGTACTGCGTTCAGCCCAGTGGCGCTCAAGGTGCTGCCACCAGCCTCGCCAGATCCCCTGCGGCTCACCTATATTTGGTACAACGGCCGGATGGAGGGCTTGCCAGCTCGGGATCAAGATCGTTATCAGCAAATGACGGCTGGAACGATTATGCAGCCGCAATCCAGCACCATGGATGGGACCAAATCCATGGTCACTTCCGGGCCTTATTCGATTTCGGTTGGCGATACGCTTCGTCTGATGGTTGGCTTAATACTGGGCGAGGGATTAAATGGCGTACTGAAAAATGCCGATTATCTCGATTGGCTCATTAACCAAAACTTTCGTGTTCCGTCGCCGCCACCTGCTCCACCGCTGAGGATAGAAACTCGCAATAAGCAGGTAATTTTGCGATGGAAAGCTTTGCCGGGGGATGTTGACCCGGAACAATACCGCGATCCTTATCGCGCGGATAGCACGGCTCAGCCGTTCGAGGGGTATCGTATCTATAAGAGCACGGTGAGCATGACTGGCCCTTGGACCCTGTTGGCCGAATATGACGTGGCCGACAATGAGTTCTTTCAAAATACTGGCCTGGCGTACGAATACGTCGACGTTGGCTTGCTCAACAATCTGGAATATTATTATTCAGTCACAGCCTTTTCGAAGCCAGATGCCGTTATTAAATTTCCGTCGCAGGAATCCAGCATCAATGCCAATGCAAAACTGGCTGTGCCAGGAACAGCGCCTCCTGCGTCGGTCGGATCCGTAGCGGTTGTTCCGAATCCTTACCGGGGTGATATTGCCTATCATTCCTATAATCCGCCATGGGAAAAAGCGGCTGGCTCGCGCGACCGTTGGATGGAACAAGATCGTCGTGTGCAATTTATTAATCTCCCTGCCCAATGCGAAATCAAAATTTATACTTTGGCCGGCGATTTTGTTTATTCGATCGACCATGATAACCCTGCTCAGGGCTATGAGGATTGGAACCTCACCTCCTATGTGGGCCAGGCCATCTCGAGCGGTATTTATTTGTTCAGCGTGAAAGATAAAAAGAGCGGTGAAGTTCAAGTCGGAAAATTTGTGCTGATTAAATGATCCATTGACAGGATTGACCGAGTGCCAAAGCCGTGGAACATTAAGATCACGAACATCAATCGAACTAATTGCCGAAAGTGGTATGAATGATTGATTCATCAATTTATCCCAGCAAAATTGCTGCTCGTTCAGGAGTTCTTCAGAGATGAAGCTAAAAACCTTGATATTCATTTTGATCTTTTCAGCCTCGGTGCTTGCCCAACAAACAGCGCTGGATTGGAAACTGCACAATGTCGGAAAAGTGCGGCAGTTGATCACCAATTTCGGATCTCTATGGTATGGCGGGATTGTCAATTATTCAGGTTTGATCTATTGTGAATTTCCGCCGCAAAGCCATGAGGAGCACATTGGTGAAGGAGGCATCTGGGTCGGGGCCATTATTGGTTCCGATACATTGGTTTCTTGCACGACCAGTTGGAACTCATGGTTTGAATTTTATCCCACAGCAGCGCGATGGGATACCATCTGGGTGGTCAACAAGGGCACGACCGTTGATATCCCTTATTGGCCGAAATATTCAGCCGTGTCTGATCAGGATCTGGTGTGTCGCTACAGCGACTACAACATCACCAACATTACCTCGCATCAGCCGTTGTTTGTCGATGTCATTCAGATCAGCTATGCTTGGAGCTCACCACCGTTGGATGAGATGATCATTTACAACTTTTATGTGATCCCGACACGGTACGATTTAAAGGACGCTTATATTGCCTACTGGTTGGATGGCAATGTGGGCTATCGCGGGAGCGGCTGGGGCTTTGCGCTGGACGACTACTCGGTCTATTATCCAGATATGAAAATGGGGGTTGCCATTGACTTCCCTGGTTACGAGGATGGCGAGGCATTCAGTCCGATTGGGATCAAAATTTATCCGCCAGCCAGCGTGCCGGCCAATGCACTGAAATGGACATTCAATTGGTATCCTGGTCAGGGGATGGGCGCGCCTCCCAGCCGCGATGGCGATCGCTACGCCCAAATGGCCCAAGGCATCATCATGCAGAACCAGACCGAGCCCATCGGTTCACAATTCATCATTTCGTTTGGGCCGTTCAATTTGAATCGCGGAGATACCCTCCACTTTAAGGTGGGAGAGATCTTGGGCGATGGTTTAAAAGGCGTGCTAAGGAATGCAGAACGGCTCGATTGGTTAGTGGGTCGAGATTTTCGAGTGCCTGCCCCGCCACCATTGCCGCCGCTGCGCATTCGGACCGATAACCAGCGCGTGGAATTAAATTGGCGAGCATTGCCCGGCGATGTCGATCCAGAAACCTATCAAGACCCAGGAAGAGCAGATAATGTCGCTCAGCCTTTCGAAGGATATCGCGTGTATAAAAGCACCCAGAGCATTGCTGGCCCCTGGACACTGTTAGCTGAGTATGATCTGCCAGGGAATCGATTCGGCCATAATACCGGTCTGGAATATCAATATATCGATATCGGCTTATTGAACAATCTCGATTATTTCTATACAGTCACTGCCTTTTCTAAGCCAGATACGGCCATGGATTTTCCGTCCCAGGAATCCAGCAAAACGGCAAATGCTCGACGTGTTATTCCTGGAACCGCACCTCCCCAGTCTGTCGGCGAGGTGGCGGTCGTGCCAAATCCCTATCGGGGCGATTTCTCCTATAATTCTTATAATCCCCCATGGGAAAAACCCAGTGCCACCCGAGATCGCTGGATGGAGCAGGATCGTCGCGTGCAGTTCATCAATCTGCCAGCCCAATGCGAAATTAAGATCTATACCTTGGCTGGTGATCTGCTTTACACGATCTCACACGATAATGCGGAGCTCGGCTACGAGGACTGGAACCTTACCTCCTATGTGGGACAGGCGATCTCCAGCGGAATCTATCTGTTTTCGGTGGAAGATAAAAAAAGCGGCAAAATTCAGGTTGGAAAATTTGTCGTCATTAAGTAATGCTCCATAGTCAAATTAAAAATAACCATTAAATTTTCGGTACTTGAGCCTGTGAACATCCCCCTAAATCCCCCGCCAACTGGCGGATGGAATTCTTATCGTTCCGCCCTTTGAAGAGGGGCCAGGAGGATGTCATTTACTCCAAAAAAGAACGATTACATTAATCTGACTGAGCAATGATAACTTTAGGCAATATTTGTTTGATCATATTAAGCGCCAATAAATCATCGGCAATTGGATGAAAGCTAAGCCATTTCCCTTAAAAAATTTTTGATTTTTGGTCCAATATCAATCTGGAGATTATCGTTGGGTTGTTGTGCAACCAAGTCACGGCAAATTTATGGCAGGATTAGCTAAGGATCAACTATGTTTATGTTATTGAAACGAGTTTTTTTCTTGTTGATGTTTTTTGTGGTCATGCTCCATCACAGCCCCACCCTTTACGGTCAGCTCACCAATTTGGACTGGAAGCTGCATGCAGTGGGCAAGGTGCGACAGGTGATCACCAATATGGGCACGTTGGATCAGGGGCTAACCAATTATCCCGGGCTCATTTTCTGCGAATTTCCGCCCAACAGTTCAGAGGAGCACCTTTATCAGGGAGGGATGTGGATCGGCGCAATTACGCCGACTGGCGATACCCTGGTTTCGGTGACCAAAAAGCACTTCGATCCTGGCATGCATGAGTTCTTCCCGACTACGGCAGAATGGGACACCATCTGGGTAGTCGGAAAAAATGATACTGTCGACATCCCCTATTGGCCGAAATATGTGGGCGTTTCTGACCAGGATTTCGTCTGTCGCTACAGCGACTATAATTTGTTAAATATCGAAGATCACACCCCATTATTCCTCGACGTGATTCAGACCAGTTATGCCTGGGCCTCGGCGCCGTTAGATGAGTTTATTTTGTTCAAATACTATATCACACCAACTCGATTTCCGCTGCGGAATGTCTATATCGCATTTTGGATGCATAGCGAAATCGGCACCATCAACGCTGCCGATAATTACATCGATGAGCACACCTATTTCTTCAAAGACCTCAAGATGACTGTGGCGGAGGATGAACAAGGACATAATGATGGAACAGCCATTAGCCCGATTGGCTTTCGGATCTTAAGCCCGAAGGATAGCACCAATAGTTTAAAATGGACTTTCAAATATTATGAACATGAAAATCTGCCGCATCGGGATCAAGAGTGGTATCGCAATATGAGTCAGGGGCTGATCATGGAGAATCGGCTCGATCCAGCCAGAGCGCATATTATGCTCGCCTTTGGGCCATTTCCGCAGGTGAATGTGGGAGATACATTGTATGTTGAAATGGCGGAAGTGCTGGGCTATGGCATGGAGGGACTGCTGAAAAATGCCGAGTACCTGACATTCTTAAAGAGCAAGGATTTTCGAGTGCCCTCTCCCCCACCGATTCCAGTTCTTCGCGTGAATACAGCGAGTCATCAGGTCCATCTGAGCTGGTATCCCCCAAGCCCGAGCCGCAACCCTGAGTTATACCAAGATCCTTATCGCGGCGATAATGAGCAGCAGCCGTTTGAAGGCTATCGGTTATATAAGAGCACTCAGAGCATCAATGGTCCCTGGACCCTGTTGGCTGAATACGACCTGCCGGGGAATCACCTGGGCTTTAATACTGGCTTGGAATACGAGTATTTTGATACTGGTTTGTTGAATAACGTGGAATATTTTTACACATTGACAGCCTACTCCAAGCCAGATCCAGTGGCCAATTTTCCGTCTCAAGAGTCGAGTAAGGCCGCCAATGCTGTGGCGGTCGTGCCTGGGACAGCTCCACCAGAAACGGTCGGCGAAGTGGCTGTAGTACCCAATCCTTATCGGGGCGATATCGCTTATAACAGCTACAATCCCCCCTGGGAAAAGCCGCAGGGCACCCGCAATCGCTGGATGGAGCAGGACCGACATATTCAATTCATCAATTTGCCCCATGATTGCGAGATTAAAATCTATACCTTGGCCGGGGATCTCGTGGCAACAATTTACCATAATCATTCTACCAGAGGCTACGAGGACTGGAACCTCACTTCGTCGATCGGGCAGGCAATTGCCAGCGGAATTTATCTATTCACGGTGGAGGATAGGACCACTGGAAAAGTGCAGGTGGGGAAATTTGTGATTATCAAGTAACCCAAATATCAAGCAGTAGGAAAGGATATCCGTGGGGCGGATCATTTTTGCCCATAAGTATCGCTAAGATGTGTCGGGTAAAATCGCTCCCAGCATGTGTGAAAACGAAAAATAGTCGACCAGGAGACTCATTCAGCGCAAATCGAAAAATCTGGGTAATGCAGTCTTTTATAGGAGAGTTTGATGCTTAAACTTCGTTTTGTTTTGCTCGGAATGACTGCGCAATCAGCCGTTATCACACAGACTGTCCGCTAAGCATGGGAAGAGACGACCACAATTTGCGATGGGATAGATCATATAATAGCCATCTATACATTGGATTGATAAATTTTAAAAGGGTAAGAGAATATGCTCAAAAAAGTCATCTTTGGAATTCTAATGTTTCCGACCATATTGTTAGCTCAATATGAGAGGCCGGGGAGCACGGATGCCCAATTTCTGAAAATTGGTGTGAGTCCGCGGGGTGCAGGAATGAGCGATGCGTTTATCGCTGTGGTCGAAGGCGCTGAGGCGACCTATTACAATCCGGCCGCTCTGGCCTGGCTTGATGGGACCGATTTTGTTTTCAATCATACCAAATGGTTTGCCGGGATCAATCATGATTTTGTTGCAGCGGCTCAAAGTTTCGGACGGATCGGCACATTCGGCGCCTCGCTCACTGCGCTCTATACCGACGAAATGACGGTTCGCACACCGCTTCAACCTGATGGGACTGGCGAGACCTTTTATGCTGGAAATTTTCGTCTCGGTCTGAGTTACTCCCGTTTTCTCACAAACCGGGTAACCATCGGCGGAACATTGAGCTACATTCGGATGTCACTCTATTCTGGATTTACTGCCGACGCTGTCGCTGCCGATATTGCAGTGCTCTACTCCACTGATTTTCGCGGCTTTCGTTTCGGCATGAAGATCGCCAATTTCGGTTCCGAGGTGAAATTTGTCAATGAATCCTATCCTTTGCCCACCAATTTCACCTTTGGCATGTGTATGAATGCCATCCAGATGGAGCAGAACACGTTGTTGGTCAGTTTTTCGGCCACGAAACCCAATGACGGACAACCTTTGGGGCAAGCAGGTGTGGAATATAATTTCAATCATCTGCTATTCCTTCGCATGGGCTACAATCTCAATCATGAGGTCGCCAGATACTCGTTCGGAAGCGGCGTTCATCTCACCATTCGTGGTCTTAAAACATCGTTCGATTACGCTTATAGCGATATGAATTTGCTGGGAGCGGCTCATCGTTTTGGATTGCGGCTGTCATTTTAAATTTGTTCCACTGACGTTTGTTTCCGGTCAGTTCATTTCAGCTTCTCCATTCATCATGTAGGGTCACCAGCGGATCTGTTTTTGATTTTAGAAATAGTTATTCTATCGACGCAGAGCGGTAGAACCAAGCAGATCTTCGAGTTCTACATTTTTTTTAAGAGGGAGTAATGGCAACAGATTTTCTGAAAAAATTGAACACGTATGGGATCATTTTGACGCTGCTAACAACGTCAAGCTATAGCTTCAGTCAGACACAGGATTATATCTATTATCAGAATTTTGTCTATCATGCCGATGGGAAATTGTGCACCCATCAGCCGCCAGAGGCATCGTTTGTGGTATATTTAAATCAGGATCAGAGCAAAATTCTGACAGAGACCTCACCTCGCTGGAGTCCAGGGACTGATCCCAATATCAACGGCAAAGGCGTGTTCGGAGTCGAATTGGGCAATTTCATCGATCCAGCCGTCACAGTGGGTGATACAGTATCCGTTCGATTTACCTGTCTCGCCAGTAATCAACAGGGGACGCTCACCGAAGTGGTTAGTGCCATCCCCTGGTATAAATTTCCCGCCTCATTAAAACTGGCACCCGCAGCGATACCAGACCGGCCTCAAAACGTCTCTCTCCGTCGAACTTCTGCTGGATTTCGCCGCATCCACTGGCAATCGCAGCCGGGGCTGAGCTACATGGTCTATCGTCGCTCACTGGCCGATACATTGCACGACAATATGCCTCGCATGCTTTACACACGGATCGGCGCATACGTGGTCTGCGACAGTTTGATCGATTCCACCGCCAGCGCCACTGAAAAATATGGCTACATTGTTTTTGCTGTTTCGAGTGACAGCATTTGGGGGCCGCCAGCCGCAGAAGTGAATGAGGCTCCGGTCATCAATTTTGGCGATGATCTGACCATCGGCTATATTTCGCGCTTGCCCAAAATCGATTACATCTGGGGCGAGGAGATCTCCCGAACCGATGGCTGGCCGAAAGTCGGACAAACCGTCACCTGGCAGGCGCATGTCAAAAACTGGATGTCGCAGGATTTGAATGCTGTCAAATATCAATGGCATCTCGATGGCGTGCCCGTGATGCTGGACTCAATCGATCTTCCAGCCGGCAAAGAGGTCACGGTGGATTATCCGTGGATCTGGACATTCGATCGCCATGTGCTCAAATTCGTCATCGATCCCAACAATGAGATTCCCGAAGAGGAAGAAAAGAATAATCAGCTCAGCATTTTTACGGACGCTATTACGGTGGGATTTTATGTGGAGCAAAGCGTATATGACTATTTTCGTCGCTACCAGCGCGAGCTAAAGGTTCATTCCAATTGCTGGGAGGATTGGGCGCAGCGCCAGGTGAGCCGCTGGAACCAGATGTTTGCTGCTGCTATCTATCCAGAATCTCCCAATGGCGTGCTGGATCGTATCCGCATCGATGAAATTGTGGTGGTGCCTGATGGCGCATTGCCACTGGCTGGAGGAAATTATCCCACCAATATGCCGAACTTAAACGATCGAACAGTCGATCTGCAATGGGGATTTACTGCCGAAGCGGTAGCTGGCAGCTTTTATGCGAATCACACCAGCACCTCAGACAACAATCCGTTCTATTATGAAGGCTCTTTGATCCATGAACTGGGCCACGCCCGTTATCTGATCGACCTATACGGCTTCAACGTCCATGACGATCGCACTGGCAGCACGGTGGCGATTAAAGAAAATGGCAAGCTGGTAGTCGGCACTGATTTTATGCCTATGATTGGCGGCGATGCAGTTTATTACTGCCAGTTCCAGGGGCTGATGAACAGCACTTATACTTATATCGATCGCTATAGTGCCGCGGCGCTCAATCTCATCGCTGGCTACCGAGCGCGACTCGGCAACTACAACGCCCCGGGCAATATCGGCGTGTTCATGCAGGACCTTCCCAGCCAGAACCGGCTAACTGTGATGGATGCTGCTGGCAATAAATTGTCTGGCGCCTCAGTGTCAATTTATCAAGCTACGGGCAAAGCCGATCAATGGTACGGCAAATATTTTGACGATATTCCAGACCTGAAATTGCAGGCTGATGCTGATGGCAAAGTGCTGTTGGGCCGCTGCCCCTTCAGCAAAACGGGCCGCATCGAACATACTTACGGCAAGTCCACCGGTGTGATTATTTTACGGATCGCCCATGAGCGAAAAGTTGGCTATGCTTTTCTGGAGTCCACCTTGTTCAACCTGCAATACTGGAGCGGCCATACCGCCATGGGCGAATATGAACTTCGGGTGAATATGATCCCCACCACCGAAATCATCGATGTTCCTCAACCAAGCGGCCCACTGACTTTTGTGCTGGAACAAAATTACCCCAATCCATTCAATAGTGAGACAAAGATCCGTTATCAGTTGCCAGTCAATAGTCTGGTCAGCCTCACGATTTATGACATCAATGGCCAAATAGTCGAGCAATTGGTTGATGACCATCAGTTGGCTGGAAGTTATCACTATTCATGGCAGGCCCCGCAGCATGCCAGCGGAATATATTTTTGCAAGCTGGAAGCGGTATCAAACCAAATTCGATTTGTTGATAGCAAAAAGATGATTTTAATAAAATGAGTGAAAAAAATTAATAGCATTGCTAGGCGTTCCAGATTTAGCTTGGTTTTGAAGATAAGGAGTTGGGTTTGCCAATCAAAATGGTGCTACTATGTTGGATCTGGATGAGGCTGTTGAGCGGCTGGTGGGTTGATAACATCAAATCAGGAATACCAATGAACGAGAACAGATCTGAGCCGATAAATCTCCCGACGAATTTCCCGGTTGGCGCTTATACGCCCCATGGCTACATAAACAATCCCTATCATTCCATGGTCTTCAATCGGAGCGGAGTGATTCGATCGGTCCCGCCTTTGGGCTTTGGCTGGTGGCGTCGCAACTTCAAAGGCAGTTACGGCGGGGGCGATCGCGATCATGTCAATTATCTTTCGTTTTTATTAATGAGCGTCTGTGTCGATGGCAAACCATTTATCGCCGGAACCGATTTTTCTGAAGCCAACATCGAGCTGGTTTCCAAATACCACAGCAAAAATATGATCAGTTATGACTGGCAATTCAATCAGATCGATTTCAGCTTGAAATATTTTTTGGCAACCGAGCATTCATTGGTCTGTTTGATCGAGCTTGTCAATTTGGGCGATTCTACCAGAGAGGTTTTCATCCACGCCACCCATCTTTACGGATTATGGGAGAACAAATGGTGGGGCAGCGATGGCCTCTCCGCCAGCTATTCCCATCACGCCGATGCCAGCATCAGCAAAATTTGGGCGTATGGCGATGTCTTCGCCCTGGGGGCCACGATCGAAAGCAGCGCCCACAAAGCCACAGGTTCGGAAGCAACCTGGCAGCAATGGCTGAGAACAAACGATTTAACCACGATCGAGAACGCCACGGTTCATGGCAGTGGCCCGTTGCGCACGGTTCAGAGTTACCGTTTGAAAATCCCAGCCAGAGGATTCACATCCGCGTTCATCTGTCTCAGCCGCGGCAAAAATGAATTATGGGCGACCCGGGAGCTGCAATCCATGCGTGACCATGCGATTGAAATTTTAAAGCAGCAATTGGCAGAAGATGAATCATTCTGGTCGAATTGTCCAGTTTTGCAGGGCGATTGGCCTGAAAACTGGAAACACGGCTGGGTTTACGATTGGGAGACGCTGCGCATGAATGTGCGTCCAGCCATTGGTATTTATCGGCATCCCTGGGATGCCATGCAGGTGCACTCGCCCCGAGCCGTTCTCGGCGAGACCAGTCTGGACATGATGACCCTCAGCTATGCCGATACCAAGCTGGCAAAAGAGGTCCTGTTCGGGACCTTTGCCGATGCCCCGATGCCCAACGTCCCCTGTTCACGAGAAGACGGCAGCATGAACATGATCTCGGCCGATGGCTCTGAGTGCGGTACTGCGCCGATGTGGGGTTATCCGTTCCATATCATCAAAACCATTTATGCGGCAACCCATGATGATGAATGGATCAAAAAGCTCTATCCATATCTCAAATCCTACATCGAGTGGTGGCTGAAAAATCGAACCGATCGCGATGGCTGGCTGCATTGCAACAATAGCTGGGAGTCTGGCCAGGATGGCTCTAAGAGATTTCTGATTGCCCAGGGCGATGAAGGTGCGGTCGTCAATTTCGTCCGCACCGTGGATGTGGAAGCCGCCATGGCAGAAGCAATGACAAACATGGCCCAGTTCGCCGAGATTGCCGGGCAAGCCGAGGACAAGGGCTATTGGCAGCAGATGGCAGAACAACGGATCGCTCGAGCGCGCTCCATGTTCGTGGACGGTTGGTTTCGCGATTTCGATGGCCGAGTCAATCAGCCGATCATGCTAGAAAATTATTTCGATGTCATGATGCTGGCGCCGCTTGCCTGTGGAGTTGCGACCTCAGATCAGGTACAGGCTATCCGGCCGATGTTTGAGTATTTCCTTGCCAATCCCACGCCCTGGCTGGAATGGCCGCCATTGGTATTCACTTATTGCGAGGCCGCCTGGTATGCCAGAATGCAACAAATCGCGGCCGAAGCCGTTGCCGACATCGCCGACCGCACCTATCGGCGCACCGATAACCGGACCGTGCTATATGAGGATAAAAATGAACCTTTCGCCTATCGGATTCCAGGAATTGCCAATGAATTCTGGCCAGTGAAGGAAATCCCGGCTGGCGGCGAAAATTACGGTTGGGGCGCCACCTTGCCAATGCATATCATCCGCACGATCATTGGCTTTCGAGAGACAGAAAATTTTAGGGAAACAGAATTCTATCTCGCCCCTGCTATTCCTGAGCGTCTGGTGAAACCCAAGGCCAGCTATTCCATTCGGAATCTGAATTTTCAAGGAATAAAAATGGCTATTCGCTATCACATCGAAAAATCGGATCAGCTCAAAATTGATCTGAAATTTGAAACGCCCCAACCATTCGCTGTAAAGGTAGTCAATAGTCGTGGAGAGCTCATTGCAAAATGGGATAAAAAAATGGTTAGTCATTTCATCTCGTTCGACGGGAAAAATGGGGAGGTTTATCGTATTGGGTTTGAGTGAGAAAATCATCATCCTTGCGAAGTTCAGGAAGCATCGCGAGGATTATAAAAGGAGAAATTGAAGAACTTGCTTTAATAAAATTCGACTGAATAGTACGGAAGATGATGATTGATTATTTGAAGGCTCCCAGCATTATAACGAGGGTAAGAACGGTTCACTTGTGACAACGATGAAAATTTGTCTGTTTGTTTGGATTTTTTTTGTAAGCCCTATTTCCAGCTTGGCTCAGCACATTGTCATTAACGAACTTATGTCCGCCAATATCTCCACTTTGGCTGATGAAGATGGAGATTTTTCGGATTGGATCGAGCTATATAATGCCGATAGCCAGCGGGTCGAGCTGACGGGCTTTGGTCTGTCCGATAATTTTTCCCAGCCGTTTAAATGGCAATTCCCCAGAATCACCCTTGAGCCTGGGCAATTCCTGCTATTATTTGCTTCGGGCAAAGATATTCGCACCATGCCAATCCATTGGGAGACGATCATCGACTGGGGAGATGAATGGAAATATTTTGTGCCAATAGACGAGCCCCCTTCCAATTGGCGCACGCTGGAGTTCGATGATTCCAGCTGGCTCAGTGGCCCGAGCGGGTTTGGTTATGATGACAACGACGATGCGACCAACCTCGGCTCTCCCGATCCATTCCAGCCCTCCCCTATTTCGGTCTTTATTCGAAAAAAAATCACTATCGAAAATATCAACCACATCGTCGGTGCCATTTTGCACGTGGATTATGATGACGGCTTTGTGGCATATTGGAATGGCGAAGAGATCGCGCGATCGAACATTGGATTTGCAGGGGTGCCTCCGAGCTTTCATCAATTTGCCACTCGACCAGCGGAGGCGCGCATGTATCGCGGTGGCGAACCGGAGAAGTTTGTCATCGAAAACCTCTCCGCCGTATTGCGTCCCGGGGAAAACGTCATCGCTATGGAGGTCCATAATTCAGAATTGTATTCATCAGATTTGACGCTGATCCCGTTTTTAACGCTGCAAATGAATACAGTTCCCTCTCAACCGCGCGGTCCATCACGCCATTTGAAATTTCCCGCTTCGCCCAAATTGCACACCAATTTTAAAATCAAAGCGGCAGGTGAACCCCTGGTGCTCAGCGATGCCGATGGCCAATGCATCGATCAGGTCAATTGTGGGTATCTTCCACCCGACGTCTCTTATGGTCGGCAACCCGATGGCGGAGCAGAGTGGCGATTTTTTACCCGAGCTACTCCAGAGTCCAGCAACATCTTTGGTGGATATCAGGCCATACTTGATCCACCTCAATTTTCGCTCCCGGCCGGGCTTTATCGATCATCCGTATCCCTGGAACTTTCCTCCCATACGCCTGGCACCGTAATCCGCTATACCCTTGACGGATCTGTTCCGACGGAGAATTCTGCTCGGTATACCCAACCGATCGTTATCGATAGCACCACAGTGGTGCGCGCCAGGGTGTTTGGCAACGCCGGACTTCCCAGCCGCACGGTCACTCAGACCTATATTATCGACCAAAATTTCACGATCCCCATCATTTCGATTTCGACCGATCCCAAAAATCTCTGGGACCATGAGATCGGCATCTATGTATTTGGTGACCATGCAGATACTATAAATTACCCGTTCTGGGGCTCAAATTTCTGGCAGGATTGGGAGCGGCCAATCCACATCGAGTTCTTTGAACCAGATGGCGAACTGGGGTTCAGCATCGATGCTGGGATGCAAATTTTCGGTTCTTGGAGCCGACTCTACCCCCAGAAGTCGCTGGCCATTTTCACCCGAAATCGTTATGGCGACGATGCGATCAATTATCAAATTTTTCCAGATAAGCCGATAGCCAAATTTCAATCCATCGTGCTGAGAAATTCTGGTCAGGATTGGGGACGGACTTTTTTTCGCGATGCACTAATGCACGATTTGGTGAAAGATTTGGACCTCGATGTACAGGCTTATCGACCTTCAGTGGTGTTTTTGAACGGCCAGTTCTGGGGCATTCACAATATTCGCGAAAAGATGAGCGAACATTATCTGGCTTCTAATCGGGGTATCGATCCTGAAAATATCGATTTCATTGAACGGGATACCATGGTGATCAAAGGGAGCACCGATCAGTATCGCCGATTGCTCGATTTTGTGTCCAATCATGATATGCGGCTGCCTTCAAGCTATGAGTATGTGAAGACTTTGATGGACGTAGAAAATTTCAATGATTATATGCTATCGGTGATGTTCTACGCCAATTCCGATTGGCCGTGGAACAACGTGAAATGCTGGCGGCCACGGACGCCTCACGGGAAATGGCGCTGGTTGCTGTACGACCTTGATTATGGTTTTCACGGTGGTCATCTCGGGCCCGATGCAAACATGTTTCAGGAGATTCGCAGTCAGAAAAATGGGACAACCCTGCTGTTCTTCAAGCTGCTGGAGAATGCAGAACATCGCAAGCAATTTGTCAACCAATTCGCCGATCGACTGAACAGCATATTTGAGACAGCCCGGGTTATCGAAGTGATCGATCGGTTCAAAACCGGCATTGAGCCCGAAATGCCAAAACACATCGCCCGCTGGCGCGGAAGTTTTGTTGGACCATGGTGGCTGGGGAAATCCATCGATTCCATGGAGGAATGGTATGGCCACATCCAAGTGCTCATTCATTTTGCGCGCCTCCGGCCGGATTATGTTCGGCAGCATATCATCAACGAATTCAAGCTCTGGGATGGACCAGCGTTCGTTCAGCTCAATGTGTCCCCACCAGCCGCAGGCTATATACGAATTAATAGCCTAATTCCCAAAAATTATCCCTGGAGTGGCATCTATTTCATTAATCTTCCGATCACGCTAACGGCCATCCCAAAGCTCGGCTATCGCTTCAAAAGCTGGACCGGGATCCAGCCGTCTGATTCGGCGTCCATTGAAACATCCATCCAGAATGGGCAGGTCATCACCGCAGTTTTTGAGCCAGCGGAAACTCATCACGAGCCAGTCGTGATCAACGAAATCAATTACCAATCATCACCCGATTTCGATCCTGAAGATTGGGTCGAGCTCCATAATTTTGGGGAAGGAGAGGTCGATATTTCGGGTTGGACGCTCATGGATGAGAATAACAACCATCGCTTCAAGGTTCCTACGAATTGCAAGATTGCTGGCGGTGGCAATCTTGTTCTTTGCCGCAATGAAGCCTCTTTCAGCCGCTTTTTTCCAAGCATCACGAATCGAATAGGCAATTTCGATTTCGGGCTTAGCAGCGAAGGCGAATTAATTCGGCTCTATAATGCTGCGGGACAATTGATCGACTCGGTTTTTTACGGTACCAAGTCCCCCTGGCCAGAATCCGCCAATGGCGAAGGGTACACGCTGGAATTGCGTGACCCCAGGCTGGACAATTCGTTGGCGCAGAGCTGGGCGGCATCAATTAGGATCGGCGGTACCCCGGGAGCAGCCAATAGTGCGGCACAATCAACCTCTTCGATCCAATCTCAAAACTCAATCCTCTCATTTCAGCTCTTTCAAAATTATCCCAATCCTTTTAATGCGCAAACGATCATCCGATTCACTGTACCACAGGAGCAGCGGGTGACGCTTGTAATTTATAATATTCGAGGGGAAAAGTTACGGACGCTGATCAATCAAAATTTGGCTTCTGGTGCTTATCAAATCGCCTGGGATGGGACGGATCAATCTGGCCAGATGGCAAGCTCTGGCATCTATTTTTGCTGCCTGATCTCTGGCAGGGAACGATTGGTAAGGAAGATGATTTTAATTCAGTGAGTAGCAACCTATACTTGATTGGATGGATGAGGTCTGACGTAACACAGAACTCATCCCCCCAAACCCCTTCTCTTTTCAAGAGAAGGGGGAGTCAACAAGATTCGAACCGATTAGTGTTTCAAAAAAGCTCCCCTCTTTTCCAGCAAGAGGGGGCCAGAGGGTGAGTTCACAATTTAATCTAATAGGAGTCTCAATATGAATTGCTACAAATTCGGTTTTCACATGAGGTTCATCTTTCTATTGCTTGTTTCTCTTTTTATTTATTGGCCATGTCGTGCGCAAATTCCAATCGTCAAACCAATCGATATTGCTAAAGGTTTGAGAGATAGCACCATTATCATCCAGACTTCCCCAGAGCTTTCCCCTAATTTGATACAAAAAGTCTTTGATGGTAATCATTTCACCGAAGCAGCGTTGTTAACTTCAGATAGTTTGACAATCATTTTAAATTTCAAAAATCCGGTTGAGATTTCAAGAAGCAAAGTGTTTTTCTGGCATAATGGGAAATGGAGTCTCGAGGCGGCAGAGACGGAAAGCGATCTGCTGAACAAAACAGGATCATATCGCTCATTGGTCGAGAACGATGACTTTTTTGTTTTCCTCTGGGATTCTGTTTCTTTTGCAGCGATGAAGCCGACCTGGCTGAAGATGAGCGCTCGCAATCATGAGAGCAGGATGATGTTGATCGGGGAATGGCAACTCTTGACCAGTTCCACCCTGCTTGGTTTAAAAATCATCCCCCAGCCTTTGCGCCTTATCCCCGGAACATCGCTCCAGCTCAAAGCGAAAATCTATGACGACAAAGGCAATCTATATCCATATACCCTTGCCGATCCCATCTATTGGAACTCAGATAATCCCAATGTGGCGATTGTGGACGATTTGGGATTGATCACCGGGGTTGCTTTAGGGTCCGCTAATATTACTGTCGCGACACCGAAATTAAAAGGGAGCACCACAGTTACGGTTTTATCGGATTTTACATCGCCCAAAGCCAAAACGCTATACCGCAAAGTGGCTGTAGTCATTCAGGACCAGATCATCGATTTCACCAATAAGCGTCGAATTCATGAGGTGCGCGGCTGGAACGATCCTATGAGATATATCTATCAATTGATCGACACCTTTAATGAAGTCAGCGATGGCGTGGTTCAGTTCCAGATCGCGGATGTCCGCAATGATCAGGTCGTGTTCAGCCGATTGGATGGCCAGTTTATGACCATCGATACCCTGGCATACTATTTCAGCTCGAACTCAAGACTTTATGGGAGAGAAACGCCGGGAACGTTGCAATACATGGCGGAAATTGAGAATCGGATCAAATTCGATTACAACGCCATGATCGACTATTATGATTTTGCCACCAAGCGAAATAATGAAGTGATCCATGAGGTCTGGGTGTATGCCTGGCCATTTGCTGCAATGTACGAATCGCAATTGGTCGGCCCAGGTGCGTTTTGGTATAACTCTCCCCCTCTGGCGCATCCTGGGTTGGAGAAACAATTGCCGGTGATGGGCTGGAATTATGAGCGAGACCTGGCATGTGCCCTGGAGAGCTTCGGGCATCGTTCCGAAAGTGCCATCTCCCATGCATACGGAGGTTGGAATACCCATTCCCCAAATCCCACCAATTGGGATATTTTTACCCGCATCGACAAGGATTTCCCTGGCATGGCCCATGTTGGCAGCATTCACTATCCACCAAATGGTCTGAACGACTATGATTTCGCCAATCCCCGATATGTGGTGACTTATGCTGATAATTGGAAACGTTATCCGATACTTTTAAATCAGACGCGGGTGATCAATGCCAGCGAATGGGGCTTCTCGCATGAGGGATACATGCGCTGGTGGTTCAATCATCTCCCCCGGTACGAGGGCGTGACCGATAGCGTACTGAATAATTGGTGGCATTATATTGTCGATTACGAGGGGGCCGTGGAACAAGCCAAGCGACTGCTGACCAAAGTCTCGAATGATCGCTCCCCTGATACACCAGGAACATATCGACTGGAGCAAAACTATCCCAACCCTTTTAATCCAGTGACCACGATTCGATTCGAACTGGCATCCGATCAGCGAGTCATTATTAAATTGTACGATGTGTTGGGTCGCGAAGTGAAGACAATAGCAGATGAGTGGCGACCAACTGGCCGTCATGAGGTGATCTTCGATGGCAGTGAGCTGCCAAGTGGAATATATTTTTACCGCATTCATGCGGGAACCTTCATGGCCACCAGGAAGTGTGTCTTAATCAAATAGGTGCCGAAATGATTGGCGTACCGCGTGGCTAAAGCCGCTATCGGCATTGCTGGCGGTGCGCCAAAATCGATGCTTTAACTCTACCGGGGCATTGTCCACCACATAGCCACATCCAGCCCAATTCAGCAGGTCCAGGTCATTATAATCATTGCCAATACCAAGCACGGCTTCTCGTGGGCAATTCAATCGCTCGCAGAGCCATCCAGCTGCCGTCGCTTTGGATACCAGATGCGGAAAAATTTCAACCCAAATCGACTGGCCATCCAGTGGTGAGGTAGCACGAATAACGCTAAACTGCGGCAATTGGGCTTTGATCTGATCGTAGATAGCCACATCGTCTGGGATAATCACCACAAATTGGCTACTTTGTCCAAGGGCATGAGGCGGCTGAATGAGCGGTGCAGCAAATGGCCGGTAATTGGCGATCCTGCGCCAAAAATCTGGGTTATCTCTTATTCCCGATGCAAGATAGAAGCAATAATGGTTATCGGGAATCGGCAGTTGAACCATGAAATCCAGTTTTGACTGAATGAGAAATTCTGCAATGAATGCCGTTTCAGCTTCCGTGAATGATCGCTGAAAAATAATTACCCGACTGGTCCAATCCATCACACCAGCCCCCGAGGAAAAAATCAAATAATCAATTGGAAAATCTGGTGGCAAAACTTTATTGGTAGAATACACGGAACGGCCAGTGGCGACCACACGATAGATTTTTTTGGTCCCGAGCCACTGCAATAATTGATAATCTTGATCGCTAATGCGATGATCAGGACCCAGCAGGGTCCCATCAAGGTCCGAAACGATCATTTTGAGGTTCGTGGCGCTCATGTATGATTTCTCTACGCTGCTTTTATCCAAATTCATGGTTCAATGCCTTATGCAAATAACGCTTCGCATTCTGATCTCATAATAAAATTAATGAAATCATCGTCAAAAAGCAATAATTTTTAAGATAGACCCTGACAAAAAAATCAAGCAGTCATAATGGATGAGGCCAACCCTGAAACGAAACGAATAGATCCTCTCCTCCTGATGCTGATGTTTATCCTTCGCAATCATCTTGCCCTTCTCTATTGGTTTCGGTTTAAACAGATTTAAAGCCATCAGATAAGCCATTCAATGCTTCGGTCGACACAACTGTTTTAAAATCACTACTGCGAAGTGATAAAATGGCCGCCCGTTTTTGTCCCTTCACTGTCACTTCGAGATTTGAAGATATTTACAATCATCGAACAATTATCTTGCTTTTAATATTTTTTTTCACTATCTTTAATGCAAAATTGAAAAGTTATCAAAGAGGATAAGCCGATGAACAAATATGACATTGGTGATGAAATCGAAGCCTATTGTGGAAAATGCAAGCTTGATACTCTTCATATTGTCACAGCAGTAACTGATGACCAAATCGAAAAAGTGATGTGCAAAGTGTGTATGGGGTATCATCGGTACAAAGCGTCACAGAGTATCGAAGCAATTGCTTCCCCCTCTAAATTTCGCACCTCCAAAACCGCAACAAAAGGCGTTCAGAAACGGGCGCGCCGCGACAAATGGACCAAAATCTTGGAAGACCTGGATTCAAATGTCGCGGTGGAATATTCGATGGACAAAACCTATCAACCGGAAACGCCCATCCATCATGAAATTTTTGGGTTTGGCGTTGTAAAAAATATCATTGATAGCCGAAAAATCGAGGTGCTATTTCATGATGGCGAGAAAATTTTGGTTCAGAACCTGCACAGATCCTAACGAGAGAATAGCTATCTTTCCAGCATGACCTCCAACGTGACGATCTTATTTTTTGTTACGGTGATGGAAATTCTGTCCTCATGAACATCCGCTGGCGAAACATAACGCTCATTTAAGTTCACGAAATTGGCTTTAGCGATCGGCTTCCAGAAACGGATCGCACCTGAAATCGTCTCCTCCGTTGGATTGAATAGGCGCACAATGAGCCCATCGCTTCGGTCAGATTTCTTGATGGCCGACAGAATCAGTTGTTCCGGCTCGATGTGGATGAATGCCATGGTATGCGGTAGTGTGCCGTGGCTTCGTCCAGTCTGGTTCAAATGAAGGCGAAGATTAAATTGCAGCGCCTCGCGATATACTTGCCCGGTATCCCAATTGCCTTGATACGGGTAAATCGCGTAATCGAACACAAACGGCCTCAGGCATTGGCACATGGTTTGGGTTTCGTCCGTCGCCACATCTTCGGGATCAGCACCAATAATGGGAAACCGATAGGTACGGAGCAATGTCAGGCCAATGGTTCGGTCCTGATCCTCATGAACCGCATATTCTGGTAATCCGATATTTAATATCGCCAATCCGCTTTTTCCGTCCTCAATCCCACAGAACATATATTGCGGATAATACGGCAACATGGGTTCCTTCCATGTAGATGTATCCGGCAAAGCGATATCCCGCTCGGTCACATCGAAATGCGTTTCTGAATATGACCGATCGACCTTCCGATAACCTGATGGGAACATCACCCGCAATTTATGATCTCGAATCGTATTATTCAGTTCGGTGCGAATTTCCAGGCATCGGGACGTTCTCTTTAAGGTGACGAACGAGGTGATCTTCACTGGGATCTTGGCTGGGTTGCGCCGACTGCGGTCTTTTAACGCATCGATAGGAAGCATGAGCGTGGTTTCGATTTGGATTTGACCGAAAATCGGGCCGTCATACCGTTTCGAGATCGTGGTCGGTGCCCCGATGCTGGTGATAATTTCATCCTCATCGGCCGGGCGATGCGTTGCATGATCGCCCACTTCGGAACGATCCTCAAAATAGTGCAAGCCCCGATACTCCATCCCGTTTTGTTTGTTCAGCAAATTGATTCGACCATCAGGCAGAATTTCGGCGCGGAGATGGTCATTCTCCAGCACATTGGTCTGTGGGAACATGGTTCCATAATTGACCTTGGGCCCCGGCTGGGGTTTAATGATAAAAGTCTTGTATCCCACGGGTGGTACATCCGACAATTCGATGGCACAATGGACTCTGATGGCTTTGTATGGGATGGGAAATTCATAGGGATTTTTAACGATGGGACCAAAAGGATAATGGCGGAAAAACTGTGCTGGCAATTCACGACCATCGCCATCTTCGATTTTAAACCAGTGGGCGCCAGATTCTTCAGGCAAATCGATGACAGCGGTGACGACCTCGTTTCGGATAAACTGAGTTGGATTAAAAGCAATCAGACAGATGGCATCCTCAGCCAGATGGCGATGATCGATCTTGGTAACGATATGGGCCATCGCTCGCCGGGACATGTTGTCAGCCAGATGCCGCACCTGCCGATGACGATACTCCACATCCTCATGAACCAGATCGATGCTGCATCCGGCAATGCTATCGTGAGACTGGTTGGCTAAAAGATATTTCCATGCCAATTTCATCATGCCACTGGGATATTCCATGCCCAATTGCTCGGCCAATGCGCACCAGGTGTCGGCATTCTTCTGCAACTTGTTCTCGCTCTGCCGATTTTGTTGTTTCAAATACATCCGCGCGCTCAGCATACCAGGAAACAGATTTTGCCAGAGGCCATCCACCATGGTATAGCGAAATTCGCCCCGTTTGACTTCAAGCTTGGGCGCGCGCGACTTAACAGCTTGGACATAATCATAAAATGAGGAATGAAGATAGGTGTCTCCTGTATGGAGCGCATTCGCGTGAGCGATGATTTCTGGCGTTCGCGGGTAGGCATTCACCTGGTCCATTCCATCGAGATAAAGCAGCTGATCGCACGTAGCGTCCCTCACTGCATAACTTTTGATTTCCTCCAAGGCTCGAGGCAGGTTTTCCAGATGGAGCTGATCCAGGTGGTGTCCCTCCAACAGCCAATAATCAAAGCCTTGAAATTCTTCATCGCAGGGATGAAACGGCAACTGCCCCTCGCTCCAATGATAATCCCATTGAAACGGCCATTTATTCAGTGCCACGGGTCGATAGACATGGACGTACCAGTTGGCGCGGCCATAGGGATTGACCGATCGCATCCCCATCACGCGGCTGCCGTCCGGCGCCTCCCAAATGAACTCGTGCTTGGTAATGCGATTATTGTTGCCACGATAAAAAAAGATATGATCCAGCCCAAAACCTTGATAGATTTGCGGCATTTGGGATGACTGACCGAATGAAAATGGGCTATAGCCCGACCATTTCTGTCCCTTCCATGCCTCTGTGATCTGCATTCCCATCAATAAATTTCGTACAATCGACTCGCCGCTAATCTCTGGCGTATCGGGCAAGCAATACCAAGGGCCGATATGGATCCTCCCTGCCTGGATATGACGCCGCAAATCCGCCTCTTTCTCTGGCTTGATAGCCAGATAGTCTTCCAGGGGAATGGTCTGAGAATCCAACAAAAAATATTTGTAATCAGGATTCGAATCCAAAAGCTCGATCAATCGATCAAACATATCCACCAAAAGCATCCGAAATTCCTGAAACGGATAGCGCCATTCTCGATCCCAATGCGTATGAGAGACAACGTGGATCGTGTAACCATTACTTTGTTGGGACATGCATAGCTCCTTCGCTTTAATCCATTATTTACGATTATTGAATTATTCCCCATGAATATTTGCAAGCTGATCGCGGCAAAATTATTTTTGAAGGCCGAATGTATAGGTTCGGGTGATCCAGAGGTCGGTAGGTTGACCATCTTTTTTAGCAGGGATATAGCGGCCCTTCAACGCTGCCTCTTGCGCAGCCTTGGCACAAAGATCGCTTCCCGTCGTGTTTTCAATGACGATCACATTGATGACTCGACCAGCAACATCTACATGGAGGCTCAATTTCACGGTCCCTTCGATGCCTTTTTTCTGCAATTCTTCTGGATATTCAGGGATCACTTCAAAGATAGGACGGGGTTGTTCAATCCGGATCGGTTCAAAAATCAATCCTGAACCCGATGTTGAAGCAGCGGTACTAAAATTGAGTTCCGTGTCATCAATGGTAATGTCATCGGGAATGGCGATGTCATCGCTGGGGATGGGTACTGCTGGCCGTGGCGGTGGCTTCTGAGCACCAAATTGTCGGGTAACCGGGATTTCGTCGACAACGATTGCTGTTCCAATGAATTTTATTTTCGCTGGACGAACCACCTTGAGCCTGGGAAATAGGACAAATATGCTAATCACCAATCCTAATGCCACCACCGTTGCTGCTTCCAATCGTCGCTGATAGCGGTCGTGAAAGGCTTTTTGAATCTTTTGGGCCAATTATCATTTTACCTCAAAACACTTGCAACGAATCAGTATTTGCTGCAAAATGCGGTATTGAATTGAGCCAAGTCATTCCTTCGAAAGCAGGAATCTCAGCGGAAATCAGCTGCCGCATCGAGCTAAAATTGAGATACAGGAGGTCGCGGCCATGACATGTTGGTTGGGCTTTCAAATTTTGCACCAAGTACCTATCGTTGCGAATCATGCACATGTTAATTTCACTGTTGTTAGGAAAGCTTCGAAGAATTGCTTTGACTTTTCATCATCACAGAAGCCATGGGCTGTACACCATCAGACAAAATAGCTGTCCACACGTTCCGACATCAGATAATTTCAAAAGTGTCTCGTTTCACCCATCCTACTTTCCCATCGGCCAGCCGGATCCGGGCCCAATCCTGGCGTACATCTTCAACCCTCACCTTAACTCCCTCATGCAACGCAAAAAGTTCGGTGGCTTGGTCGCCTGGGGAGCTCAGCACTTCGATTTTGCTGGATATGATAATGGCATTTCGAACCGAGTTGTGCTCATTCACCCGAACCACCAGGAGAACAGCAGCAACAATAAGGAGCACGATCACTGGGATAACCCACATTGAAACAAACCGCTGGACCGAGCGCCTGCGCACCAAGATCCGAACAACGATCAACCCTGCAGCGAGAAGATACAGTGCAATAACAATGAAAGTTAAAGCTTGGATACTCCACAACATTTTGATCTCGTCGATCCATCGGCTAAGGAAAAATTGTGGCGGGGTGATGATCTTATCCACCACGGACAAGTTGGCGAGCTGCAAATTGAACTGAATATCTTCATTCTTCGGATTGAGTCGGGCAGCACGTTCATAATTGAGAATGGCACGACCAATTTGCCGTGTTTTATAATAGGCGTTTCCAAGATTGTAATACAACTGCCAGCTCTCATAGCCGCTATTGAGAATTTCCAGATAGCGAGCAATGGCCTCATGATATTGTTCCTGCTGATAGAGCTTATTGGCTTGATCGAATACATATTGGTTGTGCTCCGCCAGCACTGGCAAGTGCAGCGCTATCAGCATCACGATAATCATCCATGAAAAAAGTCTAATTTTACGTATCATCTCCATATTCATACCCAACGAAATCTCCGCTTTCACATGCATGAGTGCGGTCACCATCAGATCGGCCGCGGTCATTCAGATGTCTAAACTATTTTTTCCAGCGCAATAATTGCCTGTCTGGCTTGTTCAAAGAAGCGCCGCATGTCGTCCAATTTTGAATTGGCTGGTGCAAAGCGCTGATAGTCACAGATCTGCAAACAATTGAGATATTGTTTGATGACTGTTTCATCGACGCCATGCGATCGCATCAGGTTTTCGACCTCATCGGTAATAATGCCAGCCGCCGAAATGTTGAATTTGTCACCCAAAAAACCCATGAGAGATCGGGAGACCTCGGCATAAAATTGCTTTTGGGTCTTCTCAGTCATCAGCTTTTTAGCGCTTTGGAGCCGCTTCATTGCTATTTGATTGGCTCGAAGGCTTCGAGCATAGGCGACATTTTCACTCAATTTATCCAAATGGCGCCGATAGCCCGCTGCAACCACAATCAGCAGTACTGGAAAGAGGAGGATCAATATGAAATAAAACGATTGATAGAACCAACGCCCTACTTTTTTGAATTCTGGAGAACTGAGCTGAATAAATCGGATGTCCTTCCCAACCAACCGAACCTCTTCTTTAGAAACCCCAGGAGTCACCATCATGAACTCATCGCTCCCTTTTTCGACGTTGATCACGATCTCAGAGCTCCTCAACGTTCGATATTGTCCGGTGCCTAAATCGAAATAGGACAGCGTCACGGGTCGGATCTTTTGCTGTCCTGGGTAACGGGGGATGAGCACATATTCATAATTCTTATATCCGGAAATACCATTTTCAGTCCGATCGATCTTTTCGGTCACTTTGGGTTCATAGCGCTCAAAGTCTGGAGGCAATTCCAACCGCGGCGTTGGAATCATTTTGATATTGCCCCGACCAGCAATCTTGACGTTAAGACTAATGGCCTCGTTGGTTTTGACCGACTGCTTGTCCACAGATGCCGTGAGATTAAAGCTGCCGACCAATCCAGAGAAATCCGAAGGCCGATCCTCCGCTGGCAAAGGAATCACTTCGATCGATACTGGTTTCGAGTTCACGAGCTGTCTCACCGTACGCCCGAAAAATGGATCGTCGAAAAAGCTATCGAAAATCGATCGCCGCCGCGTCTGAACTCGGACATCGCATTCGATTGACATCGGACTGACGATTTTAGTGCCGGCGTCAGTGGGAAAGAGCGCCATCTTCTTGATTTCGGCCACAATGTATCGCTTGCCATCGACGATTTCTTCATGGGTAACGGGCTGATTGCTGCTGGGGAATTCCTCTACCCAAAATCCCGGCGTCTCGGGGAGCTTATTGATGCCGAATTGTGTTACTGAGACACGAGTATAAATTTTATAGCTGAGAATAACCGGCTCATTGACATAAACGCGGCGCTTACTGGCAGTGACCCTGAGGAACAAATTATCCTCCGTGACATTATCCAGCGACTGCTCTGGCTGGGGCTGAGGAGTTCGTCGAGGCTGCGTTCCTGGTTGCTGGCTGGCCGCGACGACCTCAATATCGATCGGCTGAGAACGATATTCGCGATCTCCATACTTGATCACCGCAGCCGGGATGGTGAATTTTCCGACAGCGGTCGCCATAAATGTAAATGAAAAAGATTTTGACACGGACATGCGACCATTGATGATTTGAATATTTTGGGAGGTTCCTGAGCTTCCCAAATAGCTGGCAAAGGAGCTCACATCGGGCAATTGCGGATCACCGGCCGCATTCGCCTTATCCCCTGAAATTTCGATAGTCAGCGTAAACGGCTGGTTTAATCCAACCACTGTCCGATCCACTGACGCCGAAATCTCTATCTCGGCGCCAGCTATGGGGCGAGTCATTCCCACGAATAAGGTCCCCAATACCACAATCGGAAAGATCCATTTGCCTTTCATTGTATGCCTCAAAAGTTTACCTGCCAATATAACACTAAACAGCAAACGATTCGGAAACAGGGCCGCCCAACTCGTCTGGGGCTGGGAGATTAATCAGTTTTGATTGCAAGATGTGCATTGCAATTCGGTCATGCCATTCGTTCTAAAACAGGAATCTCCCCTCACATTGACTTGTTGAGCCAAATCAAAATAGAGATGCCTCTTCACCAGTTGGCTGAAGACATGATATTTCAACCTGATATTGGAATTTTGCAACTGGAACGGGTCACCAATCTTTCAACACGCGAGCTGAGCCTGCTTTTACATTCTTCCGATTTTTTTGCAAGTCCTTTTCATCATTATTCAGCGCGTCTAAAATGCGCTCTGCCTCTTCCTTGCTCATCTGTTTTTGGTCCCTTTGTTCGCCCGATTGTTGCTGTTGTTGATCTTCTTGCTGACTCTGCTGTTGCTCTGGTTGCGGCTGTTCCTGTTGCTGTTCTTGCTGCTGCTGATTTTCATCGGATTGCTGTTGCTCTTGCTGTTGTTGCTGTTGCTGCTGTTGTCCGCTCTGAGGCTGCCGCTGGGCCTGGTTCTTCAACTGAGCGCGCACAAACTCCAGATTATATTTTGCATCTTCATCATTTGGATTTAATCGCAAGGCTTGGGTGTAAGCTAAAATGCTCTCTGGCAATTTGCCAGCCCGATATAATGCATTGCCCATATTATAATAGGCCTGAGATTGCTTCAGCACATCATTGGACGACAAGCTTTTCTCGTACGACTTCAACGCCTCTTCATAGTTTTTCTTTTTGTACAGGGTGTTCCCAATATTGAAGTGGATAATTGGATTTTCCGGGCTATTTACCAAAGCATCGCGATATTTATTATTGGCCTCGTCGAACTTCTGTTCGGTATAAAGCCGATTTCCTTCCAATACCTGTTTGCGGCCCGGTTGCGCCATTGCGATGATTGGGACCAAAATGATGATTCCCAGGCCAATGGGGAATCGATTAAAACCGCCCACGCCATTCCTCCTTCACTTTACGTCGCTCCGAAATGAATACCTCGGCAATCAAAAAAATGATGCTGAAAATCAGGACATACTGAAAGCGATCCTCATATTGCGAAAACTTGAGCGATGCCAGTTCTTTCTTTTCCATTTTCGAAATCTCTTCATAGATCTTTTTTAACTCGCTCTCCCCGCCGCTTGCACGATAGTATTTGCCGCCAGTTTGTAAAGCAATTTTTTCCAATGTGATTTCATCCAATTTACTGGTGACCACCTGATTGTCGCGGTCCTTTTTGTATCCGATGTTCCGACCAGCTTCGTTATAAATAGGGATGGGAACGCCTTGGACTGAGCCAATACCAACAGTATAGATGACCACCCCTTCTTTTTCAGCGATCTCGGCAGCTTTCAGCGGTTCGCCAGCATGATCTTCACCATCCGTAATGAGGATCAGCACCTTGTGCTTTCGCTCGCGCTCATCAAACGTTTGCACCGCCTTCAAAATCGCCGCACCAACGGCTGTTCCCGGCGTTGGCAGCAAATCCGTATCAATGATCTGCAAAAACATCTTGGCCGCACCGTAGTCCAGGGTCAAAGGACATTGCACAAACGCATCCCCGGCGAAAGCGATCAGGCCAATCCGATCTCCTTGGAGCAAATCGATAATATTGGATACCATGTGTTTGGCCTTTTCAAGCCGATTCGGCTTGATATCTTCTGCCTTCATCGACAGCGACACATCAATGGCGACCAAAATGTCAACGCCCTCACGTTTGACCTCTTCCAACTTGGTTCCAATCTGAGGCCGGGCCAAAGCGATGATCATGAACAGGACAGCAAAAATAATCAGGATCACCTTAGCCACCTGTCGCTGCCGGCTGATCGATGGCATTAATTTTTTGATCAGTTCTAAATTCCCAAATCGGGCCAATGCTTGCTTTTTCCAGCGGAACGCCATGATATAAAATATCACGAGCAATGGGATCAGCCACAATAACTGCAAAAAAATTTGATGAGCAAACCGCACCATAGTCTTCCATCCGTCTCAGTGGGTCAAGTTCATTCGCTGCGATAATTGTTACAAAAACATGTTCTTGAATATCAGGGAATCTTTCGAAAACGCGTGTTGGTTAAAACGATCTCGACAACCAAAATCCCCAATGCCAACACGGCCAGGTTTATAAATAGCTCTTGGTAGCGAGTAAATTGTTTAACTTCGATCTTGGTTTTTTCCATTTCACCAATCTCGCGATAAATGTTCTGCAGGCTGGTTTTGTCCGTCGCCCGAAAATATTTGCCACCAGTGAGATTCGCGATCTTGGTCAACACCTCTTCATCAATATCGACTTTCATGGGGACATAGCGTTTTCCCAGGAATGGATCGTCGATCGGATAGAGCGCCTCGCCTTTGCCCCCGGCACCAATCGTATAAATACGAATATTCATCGCTCGCGCAATCTGAGCCGCGGTGATCGGGTCCAGCTCACCGCGATTGTTCCGGCCATCGGTTAAAAGAATGACCACCTTGCTCTTCGCCTTGCTCGCCCGCAGTCGATTGACACAATTGGCGATTGCCATACCGATAGCCGTACCATCTTCAATCATACCAATTTTGATTTCCTTTAAAAAGCTTAATAAGATGCCGTAATCGAGAGTCAATGGGCATTGGGTATAACTTTTCCCAGAAAAAACAACCATGCCAATCCGATCGTTGGTCCGTTCCTTGATGAACTGCTCAGCTACCTCCTTCGCTACATCCAGCCGATTTTGATGTCGTGCGAGATCCTCGGCAAGCATGCTGCTGGAGACATCCATTGCCAAGATAATGTCAATTCCTTCGGTAATGATTTGCTCTTCTTTGCTACTGGACTGTGGTCGCGCGAAGCTGACGATCAGCAGCGCAATGGCGATCAGCCGTAACAGGAAAAGGAGGTGCCGATATTTCTGCGACGGCGTTTTGCTAATATTTTTAATCACCCCTAAATTGGAAAAGCGGAGCGTCCCACCAACTTTGCGGTGCTTCTTCGAATACCACCATACCATGATAGGGATAATGACCAATAATACCAAAAATTCTGGATTGGCAAATCGGATCATGGTTTATTTCACCTCCTCGGCCATAGATTCCGCTGGCTGAGATGATTCGCCAGAATGATCGAATTGACCAGCTTGTGCATCTGTTGCCGCACTGGTTTCGGATTCCACCTCGATTTCGATCTTGGTGCGATTGACAATCTCAAATGCCTGCTCGATTGCCTGCTGATGCTCAGCGTCGGACGGGATATATTTGGCAAATTTCACCAGATCGCAACTCAACAGGAAATCCTCCACCAACTGCACAACCTCCATTTCAATCTCCGCATCTGCCATGGTATCGATCAATTGGGTGCTGGTCATCTCAATAGCGGGGATGAAGTAACGTCCCTCGATATAGCGCCGGATGATCTCAGAAAGCCGAATATAGAACTGCTTGACCTCGCCCTTCTGCAACAATTGTTCTTGCAATAGCTGATTCAACGCTTCAAGTGCAACTTCATGGGGCGGGCGCGGAGGCTTTTCAGCACGCGGAATGAGCCCTTTGCCCTCACGAATTCTCTTGATAACAACGTAAGTGAGTATGCCAATGACAATTGCAATGAATGCAGCGATACCATAACGAATATATCCTGTCCAATCACGTTCGATTACCAGGGGTGGCTTGATATCGCGAATATCCCCAGCTTCACTGGGCTTGAGGCTTTCCACGGTGATCTTGATTTGTTCGGTCTCCAATTGTTGCCATGTCGTATCCCCAGGTAGCCGGTAACGAACAGATACAGCTGGAATTTCATAATCACCCACATCAAAAGTGGACATCACATATTCTCGCCGCTGAACGATTTCGCTTCCGTGCTTCTCTGGCGTCAGATCGTTGTAATCTCGGATCTCGAACTGCCCCAAATTTGCACCCAATTCTGGTAGCTCAACCGTGACGTCATTATCGCGCGCTATGATAATCGTATAATGAATCAAATCGCCGATTTTAATCCTATTTTTGTCGACTCGCGCCTCCAGGGTGATTCTGCCGGAACTGATTGCCAGCCCAGCGGCCCACACCAGCCACAGCGCTATCAGGACAATAATTCGATATGCTTTACGATTCATCCAGATCAACCTCAAACTCATTGCTCCTCTAAATAATTTTATCAACTGGGGCGCTGACAGCCGCACATGCTTCTGCATCAAAGTGTTCGCCGATTAGAAAAATAGTTCATTTCAAAACATCCTCAAAGATTTGCACCCCTTCCGCTCGCATCAGGCGCTCCACCACGCGCTTGTAGATTTCTTGTTGCCGCTCGATGAACAGATCTTGAGCCACTTGTTGCTGCACTTCTTCAAATGGCTTTTCTCGAATGACGTTGCCATCTTTGTCTTTCTCAGTGTACTTATCTTTGTTGGCTCGATAATATAATTCGACATCCGCCGGCTCAATTTTAATCTCGTTTCGAATCTGATCCTGCAGATATTTTTGCACCATAATGCTTTTTTTCGCCTGGAACGCTGCCTCGATCACATCAGGTTCCTTATCCAGCCCCATATTTTGAGCCGACTTGTAGAGCAGCTCGGTCAAAATATACTGGTTCAAAAATTCCAGCTTTTTGTCTTTGGTATTGTATTGCGACCGAATTGAGGGGGGCAATTGATTTAATTCAAAATCGATATCCCCTTGAGTGATCTCGCGAGAGCCGATCCGCGCTACAACTGCACCAGGACGTTTAGTGGGAACAGCCTGCGCATCCAGACTGGTTGTTTCTTTCAGCGTTTGGGCGGCATCCTCGCTCCGTTCCAAGCGCTCCAAACAGGCAACGATCTTTTGATCCACCTGACGCCGCAAATCCTCTGTCGGATGAAAATATTTGACACGAATATAATAGGTCAACGCATTTTCATAGTCCTTCAGCCGCTCAAAATAGATATCGCCAATGGTGTAGCTGATATTGGCCTGCTCCGTATCATCTAACTTATAACTGTTCAGGTAGCGTTCGTATTCCGCTGCCGATTGCTTAAATAGCTGACGATTATAGAGTTCATTGGCATAGTTCCGAGCCTGCTCCTTGGTCATGTTGGGTTCAAAGGAACGGGAGCAACTGCCCAACAAAATCATGCCCAGCACAATGACCAAGATCATCCCATTTCTCATTCTTTTTTTCCCTCCAAGTTGATTTTTCTGACAAAATGCACTGTAACAATCAGGGCGAATCCCAATCCCTTTCAATATGTGTCAAAATCGATCGAGACGGAAGATCGTTCGCTCAGCCGATCACTCGACCAAAATTTTGTGACAAAAATAGCCTCAACCAAAACATGATATAAATAGACGAATAGCAGCAATGCGAAGCTGAATGACATAGTCTCTTAATGAAATCTTTTAGCTCTTTCCCTGAAGAATTTAATCAAAGGCTCAATATAAGGCTTATCGGTTTGGATATCAATATGATCCACCTGAATAGATTTAAACAATTTGTTCCTCTGCCATACATCCTGAGCCGTTTGCTTGGCGTACAGATTTCGAACCTGGGCATAAGAAGTATCTAATACCACAATCTCCCCAGTTTCTGCATCTTCTAACTCAATGAAACCCACATCTGGAAGCTGCAGCTCACGCGGATCGGTAATGGTGATGGCTACCATATCGTGCCGGCGATTGGCGATCTGCAGCGCCTTTTCATAGCCACTGCTGAGAAAGTCGGACACTAAAAACACAACAGCTCGCCGGCGTGTAACCCGATTTAAATACTCTAAAGCACGGGCAATATCGGTTTGAGTCCCCTGGGGCTTGTGATAAAGCAACTCTCGCAGCACCCGAAGCACATGGGTCTTCCCCTTTTTCGGTGGAATAAACTTCTCGATCTTATCGGTAAAGATGATCAAACCCACCTTATCGTTATTTTTGATCGCCGAAAACGCCAGCAGCGCACAGATCTCGATCGCGATCTCCCCTTTCATCCGCTCGTAGGTGCCAAAATTGCCTGAGGAACTGACATCCACCAATAGCATAACCGTAAGCTCACGCTCTTCTTCAAAAATTTTCACAAATGGATGCCCCATACGAGCTGTGACGTTCCAGTCAATGGTGCGGATATCATCACCAATCTGGTATTCGCGGACCTCCGAAAATTCCATTCCCCGACCCTTGAACACCGAATGATATTCTCCAGAAAAAACATCGTTCACCATTCCGCGCGTGGTGATCTCAATCCGCTTCACTTTTTTTAATATTTCCTTCGGAATCATATCCTCTTCATCTTCTCAGTGCTTCATCATCCTCACATTTTCGATTTGGCCGCCATTTCGTTCATGGATTTTAAAAAAATGAACGTGGCGGCCAAAGTTTGATTCACGGCATGAGAGCCAAAAAATTTTAGCCGAACCGATACTGATTTTCGCTGGCAGCCAGACCTCTGATCTCATGGCACCTCAATCTTATTGATGATCTTTCTGACCACATCCTCAGCTGTGACTTCTTCGGCTTCTGCCTCATAGGTCACGATAATCCGATGCCGAAGCACATCCATCCCAATCGACCGAACATCCTCGGGAGTGACATAGCCGCGATGTCGCAAAAAAGCATGCGCTTTGGCAGCCATGGACAAATAAATGGACGCACGTGGTGATGCGCCGTATTGGATGAGATCAGTCAGTTCGTCCAATCCATATTCTTTCGGATTTCGGGTGGCGAAAACAATGTCGATGATATAGCGCTCGATTTTTTCATCGATATAAATATCATGGACGACCTCCCGAGCGCGAATGATTTCTTCAGGAGAAACGACTGGATTGGCTCGAGGAATTCGGCGCTGCGTCATGCGTCGCATGATCTCGAGTTCTTCTTCTTTATTGGGATAGCCAATAGAGATTTTCAACATAAAACGATCAATCTGGGCCTCTGGTAGCGGATAAGTTCCTTCCTGCTCAATTGGGTTTTGAGTGGCTAACACCAAAAATGGATCATCCAGCGGAAAAGTGGTCTCACCGATGGTTACCTGCCGTTCTTGCATCGCTTCCAATAGGGCGGATTGTACCTTGGCTGGGGATCGGTTAATTTCATCAGCAAGAATTAAATTGGCGAAAATTGGGCCCTTCTTGGTAGTGAATTTTCCGTTGCTCTGATCATAGATAAGCGTTCCAATCAAATCTGCCGGCAATAAGTCCGGCGTGAATTGGATTCGCTGAAATTTGGTCTGAATTGTATTAGAGAGCGTTTTGACCGCCAACGTCTTAGCCAATCCTGGGACACCCTCAAGATGGATATGGCCATTACACAAAAGTCCAATCAGCAGTCGCTCGATCATATATTTCTGGCCGACGATGACCCGGCCCACTTCCGTCATGATCTTGTCCACAAATTCACTTTCTTTTTTGATCCGTTCATTCAACTTTTGAATGTCAACGTTCATCGTACCTCCTCGAATTATTAATCAATATATGCATTGAATTTCTCATTTCTGGAACGTTTTATTCTCGAAAGCTCTCGCTCCACCAAACTATTTTCACCCATTGAAATTGGTATGGGACAGCCTCATCTTCAGTGTTTCAAAGCATAAAAGCCTCTGCTTATTTTTCCTCGTCTTTGGCTTTTTGATTCGCCGCGCCCAAATTGCGCTCCAAAATCGCCTCAAATAGCGTATAAGTTCGATCCAATTCACTGCGGTTGGTCACATGACCAGCAAATTTGGCCAGATCGCTCACGGTCAGAATCTCTTGAAAATGATTGATAAGCGTCGTTTCAAGACCCATTCGGTTGAGCTCCGCAATGATGTTTTCCGTTGTCGATTCCAATGCCGGCAATTGGTACTTCTGCGATAAATATTTTCGCGCAATTTTCGATAAAGCCCAAAAGGCTTCATTGATGTTAAGTTCTGAGGAATTCAAATTAACTGTCTCGCGAAGCTGCTGAAGAAATTGCTCTTCTAAGGGAACAACTTTAACTGATTGAGCGGCTTGCCGAGCTCGCTGCTGTTTTTTTCTCTGCCAAAGCAACAATCCAATCCCCGATAAAACAACAATACCGGCCAATACCACCCATTTGATGAGCCAACCATGAGAACCTGGCTCAGGAATTGGATCGATGATTTTAGCGTTCAGCCGCGGAGTGACCAGCAGCTCTCCCGCGCCAGTCTCATTGTCAATATATTTGACCATAAGATTCTCGATATACCCCATGCCCAACGATTTGGGCTGCAGAACGAATTCGTATGTTCGGGCGGCCTTAACCTTCCCGTTTTCGCTCCAGCGCCGATCCCCAGCAGCCGTCCTGACAATTTCAAAATTCTCAACAACAGGATTCTCAATATCACTAATTTGATACCGCTTCAGATCCCCAGTCCATTCAATGGTCACCAAACAAACCACTTGACGATTCAGCGGGACCTCCTTCTTATCCAGCTCGGCTGAGATTTTTATCGACGAGGCAGGGACAGTCGCTGTGGTATCTTGTGCTATCCCAGACTCCGTCAACGAGATCAGAAGCAACCCAATCAATAAAATGAAAAATAGATGACGAGTCGGCATATCATCCTCAACGATTTACCTTGATAGACTTGATCGCTGATTGAAAAGTTTTAAGCTTGCTGCTCGAACCTAATAGCTTTGCGGTTCGAGAATTTCAAATTATCAATTTCCTCGCTATTGCTATTGAGTGCTTGAACGAGAACACCATAATCAGCAACTGAAAACAATTCTATCAAACGTTGCCATTTCAGACCTTATCCCCTCACGCCTTCTCCTGGAATGAGAAGGGGAACGATCTTTCTCCCTTTGCTGTTAGCAGAGGCCAGGGATGAGGTCAAATGATGCGGTTTTCGTTCAGACACTATCTAGGTCCCGGTTTAAAATTCCATAAACGGGCTAAATTTTCTTGCGCCCGACATTTGGCGGATGAAATGAAAATGCTTCTTCTGATGCTGATTGTTGCACCAGAAATCATTTCGAGAGAAATTTCTCTCGCCCAAGTCAAAACAAAATGGATTGAAAACCACAGCATCTTAACTGTTCGTTGCAAATTAAAGCATTATGTTCTGCCGTAATGCTATTGATTTTTGATAATAATAGCCAACGATTCTTATTGAAATCATCCTTTGAAAAAAAGAAAAAGTTGTATCGATGATTGTACAAAGAAAAAGCCGATAATTAATTAAAACAGTCGCCCATATTAATTAACGCATCGGCTTTTTAAAAATCATGGATAAGAAACAGAGCATTTTGCGTGAGTCATTTCGCCATTCATGAAGTGCAATGATTACCGCGCCGTGGTTGGATTTGTGGTGCTTGAATCAGCGACCGATTGATCGATCGCGCCTTTCAGAAAATCGATCTCGTTGATATCTTTGCCAAGATATTCCAGTTCCCATTTCACCGAGCTGGCCAATTCATGCTGGGGATATTGTTCAAGAAATTTTTCATAATATTTTCTGGCTTCTGCAGTATCGCTGATGCTATTGGCGTAGTGATAGCCAATCATGAATAGAGATTGAGCGGCAAATTTGCTGTCGGGGTATTTTTTCAGGAGTTGTTTATGTGCTTCTACAGCGTGCTCGAAGTCCATCAGGTTGTTCGAATACATTTGTCCTACTTTAAACAGGAGCGAATCAGCAAAATTTGCTTTGGGGTAGGCTTTGATGAGCTGCTCATAGATCTCGATGGCCTCTTTGAATTTCTCCTGCCGTTCCAGTTGAAATGCCTCCGCATAGAGCTGTTCTTTGGTCTTCTTGGGACCGCAATTTGAAACCAGAAATAAACCAACTCCCAAAATGAGGATCACAGTAGCAATGCGATTCATTCTACATCTCTCCCAGTTAATTACGCAACCAATTTGCCATTAAATCGATTCTCTGATGATTGATATTTTAAGATTAAGGTACATAAAATCTCAAACTTCACATCACTTAAATTTTAATTTTAATAATGATAGCGTATGCCTACTCAGCTTATCACTCCCGTTCAACTTTTCTGTACTTAAAAAGTTCCGAGGGAGACAAAAAAATAAAAAACCTGGCAGCTACCCACGCGCCAGGTTTTTACAAAAGCAGAAATGACAACGGATCTTATTTATTTAATGAGCGCTAATTTTAGAACAACGATGACCTTTGCCGTTTTATTGAAAAGCTCTTTAATCAATATGGAATATTATTAGGACTAATTTGCTCCTTGTAGGACCGCCAGATTCACAGCAACAGATGGCTGAGCTTGTTGATCCAGTTGATAGTCTATCAACTGCTGATTTTCAATTGCGAGAGACTCACCACCTGAAAGCCCAACCAGCGCAATTGCTCTTAATTTTTGACGATATCGAATGTAGGTAGCGATGCTAAAACTTATGGACAAAAAACTTGCCAAAACCACCAGTGCGAATAGCGTATTGCTTGGATGCCAGGCGTTGTTTTCCGATACTTTATCAATTTTGGTCGGCGAGCCTCCGAAGCGAACTAACGCACGACTGACCAAAACTTCGTCTTCTGGCGAGTTGAGCTGACCAGAAATTTGATATTTCAGCTCAGCGATTGCTCCAATGCTGGGAATAATTAAATTCGCGTGAGGCGTGCGGAGATCTATCCGAGCAAAACGGTTCACCAATTCCAACTCGGGAGCGAAATCTTCGACGCCATAATAATCTTTCGAAAGCTTTTCAAAAAAGGCGAGTCGTGTTCTATCTATCTGTCGCGCCTCAGCATTGTGCCCCACGCTGTTCTGAGAAAATATCGCTTGATTAAAAAACAGAATAGACATAGACATCATTAAGATCATTGCGAAGTTCCTGGGCATCATCTTTTACCTCCTTGGCAAGCTTTTATATCATTAAAAGCGTTTCCTGCTACTAACCTCATATCCAATCAAAAGACGGGCACATCATCAGAAAAAATGCTAACAAGAATATACTTGTGCCACCCCAATGAAAAAAACACATTGAAAATTGCCTGACAATTGCTGTTTCACTAACGAGATATTTCACATCCTTCACCAAGGTCTGCAAAAAAATTTGTTGGATTTCTGAAAAGATATTATTATTTTTAAGCAAAAGAGAAAGTGATTTGCCGCACATTCTTCCATATTTATTGGCATTATGGAAAAAATTTCTAATCCTCTGTCCGTTAAAGGAGATATAGTTTGGAGGCGCACACATGCCGCTAAAACCACTATTTGCCGCAATGATAATTATTGGCTCGTCGCTATTGGCCTTTGCTGCACAACCTTACCAGAGGAGAATGCTATACGATTTTTCTCCTCTCAAAACTTTGCAGGGTGATCATCTGAAGGAAATCGCCTTTCCTATCGGTGGAATCGGAACTGGGAATATTACTCTGGGAGGCCGCGGCGAAATACGAGACTGGGAGATTTTTAATCGTCCTGGGAAGGGAAAACAGCTCAATCTGACCTTTTTCAGCGTTTGGATACGTCCCAAAGATCAAAATGCGATCGCCAAAATCTTAGAACGAAAGCTCTTTCCACCGTACACTGGCTGGATGGGAATTCCCCGTCACAATTTGGCTGGCCTTCCTCGCTTTGATGAAGTTGAATTCCGAGGGGAATATCCCTTTGCTTGGCTGAAATATATCGATCCACAAGTCCCCATCCATATCAATTTGGAAGCTTACAATCCTTTTATTCCCTTAGATCCAGATAACAGCGGGATTCCGGTCGCAATTTTTAACTGGACAATCTCGAATCCCTTAGAGGTCCCAGTCGATGTTTCGCTGTGCTTCAGCATGCAGAATCCGATTGGCACGGATGGCAAAGATTTTGATCCCAAATCGGTTCATAGTGGGATAAATGAATTTGTCAGCAACGGGAAATTGAGCGGCGTGAAATTCAGTTCGAGCTATCTGACTGCCGATGATATTCGATTTGGCACGATGGCAATCATGACCAATGCGACAGACCTCAATGTAACAACCTGCTGGTATCGCGGCGGTTGGTGGGATAATGCCCATATTTTCTGGGATGATTTTTCCGACGATGGCCTGATCGCTGATTGCCGAGATAAGGTCATCTCCCCAGAAAACAACACGGATGTCGCTTCACTCAATGTCCATCTGCAATTGGCACCGAAAGAGCAACGGACCATACCATTTTATCTCACCTGGCATTTTCCGAACAGAGAAAATTATTGGAACAGTGAAGCAGAGGTCCGTCATAAGAAAATGACCAACTACTACGCTACGAAATTCAGCGATGCTGTTTCCGTCGCTCACTACGTTGCGGAGCATTTAGATTATCTCGAGGACCTATCGCGCCGATTCCATGATGCATTGATTGGCAGCACCCTTCCAAATTTCGTCATTGACGCGGTGTCCTCGCAGCTATCCATCCTGAAAACCAATACGGTGATGAGAATCAATGATGGACAATTTTTTGGTTTTGAAGGCATTTCCGATGATGGCGGATGCTGCTGGATGAATTGCACTCATGTATGGAATTATGCTCAGACCGTCGCTTTTCTATTTCCATCTTTGGAACGCTCAGCTCGTGAAACCGACTTTTTGCACAATATGTTTGACAATGGTTACATGCCATTTCGATCTTTGGTTCCCTTGGGCGATTATCGATGGAAATACAAACCATGCGCCGACGGACAAATGGGCGCGATTGTTCGGGCATATCGTGAATGGAAACTGTGTGGCGATAATACCTGGCTGGCACGTCTGTGGCCCAAAATCAAGCTGGCTCTGGAATTTGCTTGGAGAGGAACTGGCAACGTCTCGGAGGTCTTGCAATGGCAAAAGGAAAACCTTCCTGTGCCTTGGGATCAAGATAGGGACGGCGTCATGGAAGGCGAACAGCATAATACCTATGATATTGAATTCTACGGCCCGAACACCATGACAGGATCGCTTTATCTGGCTGCACTTAAGGCGGCAACGGAAATGGCACGCTGCATGGGGGACGATCGTGCCGCAAAAACCTATCAGAAAATCTATGAGCGCGGCAAAAATCGCTATGATAAGCTGTTGTGGAATGGAAAATATTATGTGCAGCAGGTTCAGGTCGCTGAAGGGATTCAAGTGCCAGCCCATTTGCGCATGCCAGTCAACGAGACGTGCACGGGGCAAAATTGTCCCGGCAAAGTCTCTCCTGCTGGAAAACAACGCGCGTTGGATACTAGCAATATCCCCAAATATCAATACGGCAAGGGCTGCCTATCCGATCAATTATTGGGTCAATTCAGTGCGTTCATTACTGGCCTGGGCTATATCATGGATCCAAGCCATGTAAAGCAGGCGCTCCAGTCCATTTTTCGGTATAATTTCAAGACAAATTTGGCCAGTTTTTCGAACGTGCAGCGAGTCTATGCGCTGAACGACGAAGCCGGTCTGCTGCTGTGCACCTGGCCCGAAGGCGAACGACCATCGCTGCCTTTTGTTTATTCGGATGAGGTCTGGACCGGGATAGAATACCAGGTGGCTGCCAGCCTCATTTACGCCGGGCTGATTGATGAAGGCCTATCTTTGGTCAAGGCGGTGCGGGATCGGCATGATGGCCTGCGCCGCAATCCCTGGGATGAATTTGAGTGCGGACATCATTATGCCCGCGCATTGGCGTCCTGGGGGGTGTTGTTAGCGCTATCTGGCTTTCACTACGATGGGGTGAATCAGGTGATCCGCTTTGCTCCAGTTATTCAGCAGCAGAATTTTCAGGTATTCTGGTCTTGCGGAACTGGATGGGGCACCTTTCACATGACCCCCACTGGCCTTTCGGTAAAGGTATTGTTTGGAACCTTGCGCCTGAGCAAATTTGCTTTCTCCGCCGAGCCGAACCGCGAGATTCGATCCGTCAGGCTAAATGGAGAATCATTGGGATTTAAATCGATAATAAATCAAAATTATCGTGAAATTCAATTTGATAAACCAGTAACAATCGCAGCCGACTCGGAACTGAAGTTAGAGTATCGATGAAAATAATCCTTTTCACACCTGATTTTGAATCGGCTTGGCCCTGGTTCAATTGTTAAATCTTCTTCTTCCGCGGGCCTACATGTCGAAAATCAAGCGAGGGGGATTGCATCCGCGGGCGATTATTCCATTTTCAGTGGACATACTTTTTAGTTTACTCGAAGATTCCCATTCAGAAGCGAGCATACGGATCGGTGTCCTTCAAATTTCTATTTTTGGCACAGGTCCTAAATCGTTCTATCGCAAAAATTAGAATCAAAAGAATCGTTATCATTCCGTCCGCCAAATGGCAGATGGCATGATATCTCAGCCCATAATTGGAATTTTGGAATTGCAACGGTTCCGTTCCTTCTGGCACCAAGCCATCATCGGCAGCAATAATATTCAATGATGATGGTTCTGAAAAAATTTCTGGACTGGTAGGAATGGCAAAGTCGAATTCATTTCTTTCTGATGCCATCGACATTCGGATTGAATCGGGATACCATTGCCAGGGGTTATTGGCGCACATTCAGGAATGTGATTAAAAAAGAGGATTGTTGATATCACGAATGAGAATGATCCCTCGAAGATTAATTTGCAACAGAATTATTACTTGATTTTCTGATCAAAAAGGTTTATCTTCAGCGCGAAATTAACACTCGATCACTGATATTCTTTAGCGAGGACAACATGAACGCACAACGGGATTATGATTCCAATTATCAGCGGATCGCCAAATTGCTAACTAAAAATTACATTCATCGATGGATAAAACCTGACGCACTTTCGATCCTTCCCGAGCTCAGGCTTCGGGAGAACATCAAAATTTTAGATGTTGGATGTGGGAATGGAAGATTGCTGTTCAAATTGGCATCATTTATGGATACCTGTGAGCTGCATGGGATCGATATTCGACCGGGCCGAATTCGAAAAAACCAGGCCAGAAACCGCTATCCGAATTTGAAATTCCATTGTTGTCCGGCCGATAATCTACCTTTTGCCAGCGAATATTTTGATCTGATTATCTGTACCAACGCGCTTCAGAAATTCCCACAAAAGGTCAGATCTTTGGATGAAATGTATCGCGTGCTCAAGTCCAAGGGGGATTTGTATATTCTGGAAGGAATTCGTGACAATGAATGGAAGAATAAATTTGATAAAATTCTCCGGCAATCGAAATTTATTCGTCCCGAAAAAAAATTCCTTCCACAAACTGCCTTGCTCAGCAAAAGCTATTTGATCCATTATGTGAAATGACGTGCCAGATGAAAACTCCATAATAGAAATTCCAAAAAGGCTTCTCACGAATAGGTGAAGCAAATTGTCTGCGACAATCAAATTTGGTCACAGCTCATAGAGGCTACAAGAGGCTCTTTTTTCTTCTTATGCATGTGTTGCAAAATGTGGAAGTCGATCAAGGTATGTCTTTCCTACGAATGCTGGGATCGCTTTCAAAGCTGCTTGTCCAGTCAATTTAAAATCGAACTGCCTGGCCGCCCGGTGGCCATAGGCATCACTCACTTAATACATTTATCGTTAAGAATGGAAATTATCGCTAATAATTTGACATTCCCCTGGCTCTTCTTCAAGGGGTAAATCGTTAAAAGTCCCCCATCGTTTGGCGGACGGCATGGCATGAAAGATTATTTTTTGAATTTTGCATCAATAACCCAATCGGAGGCATAATGTTAAAAAACTCAATGAGAATCGGGATTGCAATTCTTTTATTTTTCGCAAGCTTTTTCAATTCATTCTCTCAAACTGCAAGGTCAATTCTGATTCTGATAACGGACCCTAATTTTGAAATGCTCGCTCAGATCCCTCATTTGAAGCCTTACCATTACGATGATGACTATCTGATTGGCGAGATCGATGCTGGGGAACTTCTGCAACTGAATGTTTCGAGTGTAAATTATCAGATCGTCGATTCTCAGGGATGGAGTGGGGATTATTACATCATAGCCCCGGTTCGAGCGGAATACGAAAAGATGGCCCGACTCAAAAGCAGATCCGTTACCACCATTGATGATACCAGGGCAATAATTAAAATTGAAAGCAGCGAAATTCCGCAACTTGCTGCAGCAGGTTTTGAGTTGGAAAAACTATCCAGAACAATCAAGCCGCTGCCCAAATATTCGACAGCTAACGTTCCAATTCCCACGCAACCCGATACTTTCATCACCAAGATCATCGCAAGTGTGAGTGCGGAATCGCTGGCGGCAAAAGTGCAACGGTTGCAAGATTTCAAAACGAGATACACCTATTCCGATTCGATCATCTCAGCCGGACAATGGATTTATGACCGCTTCACCAGCTACGGATACACCGATGTGAAATTCGACACTTTTTATATCAATCAACGTCCTCATCGGAATGTGATTGCGACCAAACTCGGACTGATTTATCCAGATAGTGTGATCATGTTGGGAGGGCATTACGATTCGATCGTAAATGGAGCGGGGACGAACCCGTACCTATTTGCTCCGGGCGCAGATGATAATGCCTCAGGGACGGTCGCTGCCCTGGAAGCAGCTCGCGTGATGGCACAATGTCAGTTTGCGGCGACGGTCAAATTTGCTGCCTGGGATGCTGAGGAGATCGGATTGGTCGGCAGCGATGCCTATGCGCATCGCGCTCGCGCGAATAATGAGCCAATTGGCCTGTATATGAATTTCGATATGGTCGCCAATGTCTCTCCGAGGTACAATGTGACGCTGTATGCGGATGCCGCTACGATGCCGTTAGCCGAGCTGACTGCTCAAATTGCCAAGCTTTATACAGCTTTGCAGCCCTCCATTCCGGGTAACAGCGGCGGAAGCGATCATCGTTCTTTTCAGCTACGCAACTATCGCGCCTTTTTCGTGCAGGAAGGAGAATTTAGCCCACATTGGCATAGAACCAGCGATATCACGGCAAATATGGATTTTCATTACATGAAGGAAGTGGTGCAAATGGGCGTGGCTGCTGCGATGCACTTAGCTGGTTCTGCGGAGACAATCCACCAGGGACCATTGGTCAAATTTTTATCCGCTCAATTTGTTGATGATCTTGGGAACTCGAATGGCTTCATTGATGCAGGAGAAAGCATTAAGCTAATTTTAACGGTCAAAAATTATGGCGATAGTACTGCGCGCCAGGTCAGCGCTCGGCTGGCATCCGATGACTCTTATGTTAGCATCGTTATTGGCGAACAGGCCTTTGGGTCTATGGAATCGCAAACCACTGGGATCAATTTAAATCCATTTGTTTTTCAAGTTTCGCCCAATTGCCCATCAGGACATCAACTTGACTTCCACCTTTATATTTCTGATCAGATGGGCAATCAGTGGGCCGAACGTTTCAAGCTCAGGGTTATGATGCCTGAATTATCGTTTGAGCGACAGGAATACACGGTGATATCGGGCAACGGTGATGATAAAATCGATCCTGGGGAGCTATTTGATCTGACCTTAGAGCTGCGAAATTCTGGATTGCGGCCGGCCACTGGAATCTGGGCCGCGCTTCGATGCGACGATCCCAGCATCGCCGTCATCGACAGTATCGCAGCGTTTTCGGATATTCCCATGGGCAAGACTGGAAAAAATTTCAACGACAAGTTCACCCTTCACGCCCAACCGAATGCGAAGCCAAAGATTATACCTCTGTTGCTATCAATTCACGAGGGACATGGGTTCTATCGAACCATCGCGCAGTTCAATCTCGCCCTCGGCCAAAGCAAAATCCTGGTTGTGGAAGATGATGGCCGCTTTGATTTTAGCACATATTATAAAACTGCTTTTAGTACGCTGGGTATACCCTATTATCATTGGAACACGGAACAGCAAGGAATGGTATTTGAAGATACGCTTCAGCGGTATGAACGAGTTGTCTGGTATACTGGAATGGAATCACGGAACAGCTTAGCCATTTTTGGCACCAAACCGTTGGAGCAGTACTTAACCCGGGGTGGTTGTTTATTTATCAATGGAGCGCTATTTCCGTTTTCGGTCCGAGATAGCTTAATCATGTCCCAGTTTCTTCATAGCCGCTACGTCAGCTTTGACACGCGACTCAGTCACTTGCAGACGAATGCGACCAATGCTGTGCTGGGCAATATCGATTTCTGGTTGGCACAATATGGTGATAATTATCAGAGCCTGCGAGGTGAAATTGATGTCAGTGCCCCTGCTGAGCCAATTTTGTTTTATGATAGGAATACCGCATCTGGCAAAGGAAATCTGAAATCCAGTGGAGCGGCTGCCGTTGCCGTGGCCGAAAATTCCTATCGCGCGGTGATGTTTGCATTTGGATGGGAAGCAATTGAAAGCGAAAAGATTCGAATCAATTTATTAGCCAGCATCCTTAACTGGCTGAGCGGTACAACAACAACAATTTTGCCAACCCCAGCTATGCGGCCACCAAACGAATTTCATTTGCTGCAAAATTATCCAAATCCATTTAATAATAGCACGATCATTGGTTTTCAAGTTCCTCAGACAAGCGACTTGACCTTGGAGATCTACGATGTGCTGGGTCACAAAGTTAAAACTTTGGCGCAAGGAAGATTTTTGGCCGGTGACCATAAGATGATTTGGTTCGGCGACGATTCACAAAATCGTCCCGTCGCCAGCGGAATTTATTTCGTGAGGATGTCCGCTGGTAACATTCACCTGACCCGAAAAATCGTTCTTATGAGGTAGTACCGATCTTCTACGACCACGACGCAGCGCCTTCCAGCCCAATAGGTAACGAATATCGTGGCTACTTCGTTCAGATAATATACAATAGCATGCTTTAGAAGGACGCTGCTGAAATCTTTTCTAAATGGCAAAGGATGATTTCAATTTGAAGTCCATGAAACCAGGTATTCTTGCGAATGCTGGAATCTTTTTAAAAATCCAGTCTGAGGCAAATCAAAATAGAAATGCATCGATCCCAAGACATGACGTTTCAGTATCCTATTGATGTTTTGCAATTGGAATCAAATAGGGCCTAATCGAAAAAAAATAAAATTAGAAGCAAACTCCATTTCTTGCCCTACGAGCACTGTACTTAAAAATAACTTCTTGCCCCTCTCCTTTTGTGGGAGGACTGGGGTGAGCTCAAATAATGCGATTTTCGTTTAAGAACTTATGAAGCTTTCGATGTCAGTTCGCTTCACCATCACGCTATTGGAATCGAAGCGAATGACCTTACAAGCAAGGCGTTAGTCATCTGGATCATCATTCGACTTACTTTAGGAGTAGCAAATCATGAAAGGCAAACCCGTCGTTCCCCCCGTCCATTTCAGCGCGACATTTAAATTTGAGAATTCAGATCAGCTTATTGATGTGGTGCAGCATCGTACTGGCTATATCTATTCCCGTTGGGACAATCCAACCGTTCGGGCGGTGGAAGCTGCCATGGCGGAAATGGAAGGGTATGAGGAAGCACTCGCATTTAGCTCTGGTATGGCAGCAATTACGACTTCAATTCTCGCTTTCACGCGATCCGATAGCCGAATTGTCGGCATCAATGAACTCTATGGCGCTACCTTTCAATTTCTTTACGATTACATGAGAAGACTTGGCATTAAAACCGTCGGCGTTAATTACAACAATACCGAACAGCTTTTCAATGAAATTGAAGCTGGTCTGACCATGCTTTATTTGGAAACGCCTACGAATCCACTGTTGCGAGTAGTTGATATAGAATCGCTCACACGCGCCGCCCACAAAAAGGGCGCCATTGTTTTATTGGATTCAACTTTTGCCTCGCCCATCAATCAGCACCCCAAGGACTTTGGCGTTGATATCGTGATTCATAGTGCGACCAAATATATCGGCGGGCATCATGATATTACCGCGGGATTCGTTTGTTGTAATCGAGAACATGCCGCAGCAATCTGGGAATATCGCAAGATCCTGGGCGGGGTGATGGACCCGATGACTGCCTTTTTAGCCCAGCGCGGCTTGGGAACATTGGAGCTTCGGGTGCTCAAACAGAACGACAATGCCATGCAAATCGCCCAATTCCTGGAATCCCACCCAAAAATCCGGCGCGTGAATTATCCTGGGCTTCCCTCCCACCCCGACTATGCGGTTGCCAGACGCCAAATGCGCGGCTTCGGCGGGATGCTCAGTTTTGAAGTAGATGCCGACTTTGATGGAACCAAAAAATTTATGGATGCGCTAAAATTTATCAAATTAGCGACCAGTTTGGGCGGGATCACCAGCCTCGCGAATCAGCCTATCACTAATACCCATGCAGCGCTGAATCCAGAACAGCGCAAAACCGCTGGATTAAGTGAAAGCTTAGTTCGGCTCTCTGTCGGCATCGAGTCAGCCGAGTTGCTGATTAACGACCTGCAACAGGCGCTTGAAGCGGTTTGATCGACAATCCGTCCTCAATTTTGTTGGCATCAGGCAAAATCTGCTGCATGATGGAATTTTCATTCTGATATTTTCACTTGTAGCATTATCAACTGGAAATATTTGTTTGAATCGAATTCAATGAGGCTTCCTATGAAACAGTGGCTGATGTTTATCTTGACATTTCCATCTCTCATCTATGCTCAGATCCAGTTGCCATTAGCCTTGCAAACACCCCCCAAAGGCACTAGCCATGCTGAGATGATGCGATTTCTCAAACAAGTGACCGCCAACTCGAAATATCTTGAATTAGAAATCGCAGGGAAATCTACTAATGGTAAAGAGATCCCCGTGGTCTATTCGCCTAAACGAAATCTATGGCGTGCCGATCGTGCTACGATGATGCTTTTTGCTCAACAGCATGGCAATGAGCCGTCTGGAAAAGAAGCGCTGCTGATGCTCATTTATGAGTTGAATCTTAAAGCCAAACAGGCACCGTATCGGAACTTGAATCTCATCATGGTGCCAATGGTAAATCCCGATGGCAACGAAGTGCACCAGCGCCGCAATGGCAACCAAATCGATTTAAATCGGAACCATCTTTTATTAACTGAACCAGAAACCCGATTGTTGCATCAGCTTTTTAAGCGATACCAGCCAGAGGTCACCCTGGATATCCATGAATATGGTCCAACTGGCTGGCTGGAATTGGGGCTAGTGAAAGATCTGGGGGAGCAATTGGATTGTCTCTCCAACCCGGCAATTCCTCTGGCGCTAAAACGGTTCGCTGTGACCGAAATTTTGGAACCAACTTTGGACAGCACAATGATCAAAGGAGTGAAAGCGGGCCGGTATCTCATCACCGGAGCGACGCCAGATCAACCAGCCAGGCATAGCACGACCGATATCGATGATGGGCGAAATAGCTTCGGCATTCACAACACACTGTCGTTTATTTTGGAAGGATTGGGGGGATTCTCGAAAACTGATCGCATCTGGGAGCGTGCGAAGAATCAACTGGCGCTGATACAGTCATTCTTAAATATTTGTCAGGAAAAAACGGATCTCATCATCGCCATCGTACGCCAGTATCGACAACAATATCTGCAGCATGTTCCAGATACAGTGATCATTCAGGCCAATTACACAGAAAAGTACTCGCGGCCGCTCGCAATGAATATCCTGCGCTGTTGCGACCAGCGTGATACAACGGTTATCTTGTCCGACTATCGCCCCCATCCAGAACCGATCTTGTTCGTTTTGCGGCCACCCGCTTATCTCGTCGAGCAACCCGACTCAATCATCTTTTCTGTGCTAAAAAATCAGAAAATGCCCTTTCGTGTGTTGAATGCCGACACATTATGTCAAGTGGAACAATTTGAAATATCGGGTACAGATACCTTGCGATTTGAGGGTCGCAACACCGTGATTCCAGCGGGAAGATATGTGCAGACCGAGAAACGCTTTTCCCGCGGAGATATTGTGATTCCAACCAACCACCATCGTGGAGTTCAACTGGTACAAATGATGGAGCCACAGAGTTTTTATGGCCTGTCGCATTATCGCGAGTTTCAATTCCTTTCTCAAGGAAAAATCTATAAGATTTTTCGAGGCGTGAAGTAATCTGGTGAATGGACCAATTAGCGCTGAAGGTGCGATCGAGAATTTGTGGCGCATTGATCAAATTTTTACACAGCAGCGGTTGTTCTACTTGAGATCTACCTTATTCTCGTTGGGCGAATCATCGCTTGAAATGCGAAGGCGTCCCGCTCCGAGTTCCAATTATCCACAACTGCTCTTAAAAAATATCAATGTCATCAATCGGTGGGTAGCCGGAGAGTTTCGCGGTTCTCGGTCGTTGGTAATGCCTCTCATTGTTGCTGCCCTTCTGCAAACAAAGCGACAATGACGCCGGTTAGGATGACCAATCCGCCGATGATTTTCATCAGACTGACAGATTCTTTGAGAATAAGAAGCGCCAAAATGGATGCACCAATGGGCTCGCCCAGGATAATGACCGCCACCGCTGTCGCGCTAAAATATTTCAATGCCCAATTGACCGTGGTATGACCAATCACTTGCGGAATGAGCGCAATAGCGATGAATAACCAATAGGTATTTGTCTCATATCCAGTGAATCGAGCGCCGCTTACAATTGCAATAAGGATTAAGCATAGCGCAGCGACGGAATAAACAACAGTGACATAGCGAAAGGTCGAAATATCAGCCCGAAGTTTTCTGCCAATCAGCAAATAGCCAGCCGCTCCAATTGCCCCACCAATGGCCAATAAATTCCCAATAAATGACTTTCGGTCCATCGAGAAATCATGAGCGCTGATCAGAATTGTGCCAGCAAACGCGATGGCAATTCCGAATAACAATAATTTGGTCGGTTTTTCCCGAAGAAAGATCATGCTGCCAAGTGCAACGAACACGGGAGCACTTTGAACCAGCACCACTGAACTGGCCACCGATGTAAATTTTAAAGATGTGATCCAGGTGGCGAAATGGAGCGTGAGAAAAATGCCTGAGATGAGCATTAATTGGCGCTGAGATGTCGAGAAGCGCGACCAAATGGGACCATAGCGAATTCGAGTAAAGATAATGTATATTGCAGAAGCAATTCCAAGGCGATATGCTGCGATGACCAGCGATGGCGCAGGACAAAGCTTAATAAAAATTGATGCAAATGAGATCGCAATAAGCCCCATTCCGAGCACGACACCCGCTTGCCAATGAAAACCGCGATCCATGCCTATCCTCCCGATGCAAGAATTGCTTTCTGTTACTCTCAAACACAAGCGAAGTTCCACGGTGATTCGGCTTGCTTATCCATGGGCACTTTTTGGAGATTATTCTGCGGCTCGTTCTCCCTTATGATTCGATCGAATTATCTGCCATTGGATCCTCATATTGGAAATGAATGGCAAAAAATCTTATTGTTTTTATGCTTACCTTCCCGCTATTTCGCAATTAATTCGCTTGACTTATCGAAATATTATTGCTATATTATGAACACCAATCACTGGGGATGACCAGCCAGCCGTGCAACCACTCGATTATAGAATCAGTATTTGAGGAGTCGCGAATGGCCTACTTTATTGACCAGGATCTCTGTACGGGTTGTGGAAGATGCAAACCTGTTTGTCCGGTAGGAGCGATTACGGGAGGAAAAACTTATTATCAGATCAATGCCCAGACCTGTAATGAATGCATTGGTTTCTCAGAGAACCCGCTTTGCATCATTGAATGCCCTATTACCGATGCTATCAAAAGGCTTGAGGTCGAGTGAGACTGGAGCTGATGCCTCTCAGGTACCATACCTGGCTGAGAGGCGAAGCTGGATCGAGCAGTGGCTAGTAAATAGTGCCTGAACGAAAACAACAAATTTTGGATGACACTGTCATTACGAGCGGAGCGAGGCAATGTTTTGGATTTCTGTGATTCAATGAGATCGCTTCAACAAAAAACTCTTCGCAATAACCAGAAAGCCCAAAAATATGACTTTTCGCTCGAACACTAAATAGAAGTCTCGTAGGCGAGGATCGCCATGATGAGCCGATCCTATTCCATTGAAATGCATTTTTCAGTTCAGGATGCACCAAAAAAATGATTGCTGTTCTTAGACCATTGCTAATCATCTTATTCGGGAGCGACAAAAGCAGATGAGATGAACGGGTGCATCACATTCACCAGTCTTTAGTATAAAAAATGTGGAATTCAATTCGGCTATATCATTGCTGGAAATGCAGGCGTGACATTTCAGCCTGTTATTGGAATTTTGAAACTCAAATTAATTATTTTGGATGGCAACCTCAGATTAGCTCATTGGATGGATGAATGCGACCTTTGTTGTTTGGAATACTTATCAGCGCAACCTGTGGCTGTTTGTTTGCTGCTGGAACCGATTTGATGTCCTTAAAGGACGTCAAACCAGGGATGCGCGGATTTGGAATGACGATTTTTGAAAGTAATCAGATTGAGAAATTTGATGTCGAGATCATTGATATCATCTACAATTACCGTCCACAGCGCGATTTGATTATCGTTAAATTGCTTGGTGAAAAGCCAGCGCACACTGGCATTGTCAGCGGCATGAGCGGGAGCCCCATCTACGTTGACAACAAGTTGATCGGCGCGCTGGCCTATCGCATCGGCAATTTCATGAAAGAACCGATTGCCGGGGTGACGCCCATTGAGCAGATGTTTGAAATTTTTTCCAAGGAGCAAATCCGGCCCCAGGAGCTTTCTATTGCCGCAGCAGCGGCAAATTTGCGCCTCCAGCGGTTCCTTACAAATCCACCGAACGATCCTTTTGAAATTTTGCAGTTGCTCCGCCCCTTTATCGAACCAGATCCAGCTGGAATTGCCCCGATCGAAATGCCATTGCTAATCCGTGGCCTTAACCCCGCTTTTCAGCAGCGAATTAATCACTATCTCTCGGCTTCTGGCTATGTCGTCCTCAATGGAGGGCAACCCGACTCAAATTCCGCGCAAATAGATGCCGAAATTGTCCCGGGATCCGCTGTGGCAACAGTTTTGGTCAGCGGCGATTTTGATATTAGCGCCATTGGCACTGTAACGTTTCGGGACAAAGATCGATTATTGGCGTTTGGTCATCCATTCTTTAACGCTGGGCCAGTGAGCCTCCCGTTGGCGCAAGCAAAAATCCTGACGACCTTGCCAAGCTTTGCCGCATCCAACAAGCTGGGAATGGCGACCAAAATCATCGGGAACATTCGCCAGGATCGTTCCAGTGGTATCATGGCTATCCTTGGCGAACAGCCCTCGCTTATTCCAGTGGCCGTCACCATCAGCTTGCCAGCGAGCCTCAAAAGACAATTTCATTTCAACATTGCCAATGATCGATCATTGGCATCCGTCATTCCAGTGTATTTTTGGATCACCTTAATCAACGCGCTTGAAAGTGCTCGGTTAGGGAATGGAGATTACGCGCTGCGTTTGACCGGTCGCATCCAATTGGAACATTTTCCCGAAGTCATTTTGGATAATTTCTACGCCGGCGGAGGCACTGGACTGTTTGATGGTTCTGGATCTGATATGCCAGAGGCGGCCTACGATATTGTCATGACATTGGCAGCACTGCTCGCCAATGAGTTTGATGTTCCGACCATCCACAAAATCGAGCTTGATTTCGAAGCTCTGCCAGGTCAAAAATTAGCGAATCTTGAACAGGTCTTTTACAGCAAAGAACCAGTGATCCCCGGCGAGAATTTGGAGATCACTATCGTATTGCGTCCTTTTCGTGCGGAGCGGCTCGAATTAAAGCAGCAAATCACCATCCCCGAGAATCTTAACGCTCCGTCGATCAATTTAGTGGTCGGCAGTGCCGATGAAATAAAAAAATGGGACACCATGGCGGGCGTCAGTCATTTTGTGCCATCGAGTTTAGACGAGCTGATCATGCAGCTCAATCGAAGACGCAAAAATAGCGAAATTATTATTCAGCTCAGGACCAGCGATGCGGGAGCAATGCTTCATGGTCGGGAATTTCCAACCCTACCACCATCTGTTTTAGGGATTATGACGAACAAAAAGACCTCCAAGGCCTATCAACTCATCACCGAAAAAGTTGTAAAGGAGTGGTCTATTCCGACAAAAATGAAAATTAAAGGCGGCAAGAGATTCAGTTTGAGAGTCGAGCCGCATCACTAACGCAAGCTTCGTCGGCTGGGCGATGACGTCCGCTATACTATTCCGCCAAATGGTGCGACGAACAAAGATCTACTCCTGATGCAGATTGGATGTGGATCAATCGCAAATTAAATTTGACCCGTTAGAAAAAATGATCATCAAAAATCTATGAATTCAGGAGCACATGATGAATGGTTTCATCAGGGCAATACTACTTTTATTGTTCGCTGCCCCGGTGATTGGTTCCACCAGTCAGATAACGTCCTATAACAAGCAGAACGACTTAATTGACGGAAAGTGCCACCAGGTCTCGATTTCCTCCCAAGGAGAATTGATGCTTGCCCCGCAGGCATTGCCAATATTCGACAGTGGTCGCCCATTCATTTGGGATATGGTGATCGATGATCAGAACAATATCTTTGTCGCTACTGGAGATGAAGCAAAAATCTATCAGATTCGGCCTGATGGAAATGTAAAAATTGTGGCACAATGGCGAGACGTTGAGGTCTATGCCTTATCCATCGATCTTCAGGGCAATTGTTATGCTGGGACATCGCCTGACGGCAAAATTTATCGCATCTTTTCCGATAAACCAGCCCAGCTATGGTCAACGCTGGACGCCAAGTACATCTGGGATATCGATTTCGACCAGCATAATCGCTGTTATGTGGCCACGGGAGATAGTGGCGCCATTTATATGATTGATGCAAAAGGCAAGCCGAATCTGCTGTTTCGCAGCTCTGAAACTCACATCCGCTGCTTAAGCTGGGATAATAACCATTGCTTGTTAGCTGGAAGCTATCCACATGGGCATATCTATCGCATCGACAGTTCGGGACATCCATTTGTGATTTACGATGCACCTTATCAGGAGATCCACCAGATTTGTGTCAGTAGCTCAGGACAAATTTATGCTGCCGCCATGGGGCAGGAACTTTCAAGTGGGGGGCGAAGCAATCCGCAAATTTCGGATGACCTCAGCCGAACGAGTGAATTCGAGGTAAGCAAAGACTCGAAAAAAAGCCAACGTGTCGATGAGCAAGGCAGCGCTGCGAGCGGTATTATTAAAATTCAGCCCGATGGACTGATAAAGGATATCTGGCAACCGAACCTGGGTATCGTTCAATCACTTGCAATGCTTGGGAATGGCACCGTTTTAGTGGGCAGCAGCGATCAGGGACGGCTTTATCAGATCGACGATCTGGATGAAATCTCTTTTCTTATGAGTCTCAGCGCCTCGCACCTTGTAGCGCTTAAAACCGAGAGAGCTGGCAAGACCTATGTCGGCACTTCAAATTTGGGCAAAGTTTTTCAGCTTGGTGCCAATTTTGAATCCCAGGGCATTTATGAGTCCAAGGTGCTTGATGCCCAAAGCCTCGCTCATTGGGGTAAGCTTCATTATGAAGCAAAATTGCCACCTGGGTGCAGCATCAAACTCTATACGCGGTCGGGAAATACCGCACAAACCAATGCCACCTGGAGTTCCTGGGTCGAATTGGCCCCAGGTGATAATATTGCCAGCCCGTCCGCCCGATTTCTGCAATGGAAAGTGGCTCTCCATACATCCAAGCCAAATCAGACACCTGTCATAAAAAATATTCGGCTCTCCTATCTCCAATCGAATCTCCCACCTGAAGTACTCAGCATCACGGTGAAACCAGTCCAGCGAATAAAACACCAGGAGCCAGGTCAGCTTTCCGAATCGGGCGTGACCGAAAGTGAGCTAACCGAAGAAACAAGTGAGGATCCCAGTTCGGCAATGAAAACTTTTCCTGGGACCGGTGGTCGCCGGCCGCTGCCAGCCGGCTTTCGTCGGGTGAGCTGGCAAGCCCGCGATCGGAACAATGATAGGTTGGTCTACGAGCTGAACATTCAATCGAAGGACGAAACCAACTGGCGAATATTAAAGACGCAAGTGACCAAAAATTTTTATGTGTGGGACAGCCGATTAATGCCTGATGGGATGTATCGCTTAAAAATTATAGCGGATGATAAGCCTTCTAATCCAATTCAGAGCGCCAAGCGATCCGAGAAACGAAGCGATTGGTTCATCATCGATAATACTGGACCATCTCTGGATGATGTCAGGGTAACGAAAGTTACAAGAGATAGCGTCCAGATTCATTTCGCGCTGGTGGATAGCTGGAGCCCCATTCGCGCAGTCGAAATTTCAATCGACATGCAAAATTGGCTGGCGATCCAGCCAGTTGACCGAATAAATGACACATTGCGCGAGGTCTTTGAGTTCCGAATCGCAATGCCTCTACCGCGCCCTCAGTCCATGATTGTGAAAGCAGAAGATGCTGCTGAAAACGCCAGCTATTGCCGAATCAAATTAGAGGAGTGATATGTTATCGGATGCTGAACTCACAAAGCTCAACGAACTTATCTCTGGACATCAAAAATTCGTTCTCACGACTCATATCAATCCTGATGGAGATGCAATCGGTTCCGAAATCGCCATGGCCGAATATCTTCGTGGGCTGGGCAAACAAGCGCTGATTATCAATAATTCGGCCACGCCCAATAACTACAAATTTCTGGATCGTCGCCACGAGATCATCGTTTATGACGATGACCGCCACCGGGACTTGATTACTGCTGCGGATGCGTTCATTATTGTCGATATCAGTGATTGGGAGCGTCTGCGCAAAATTGGGCAATTGATCAAAACCATGCCAGCGCCAAAAATTTGCATTGACCACCATCATATCAATTACCAGTTCGCTGATCTCGATATTATCCATGAAGAGGCCTCTTCCACTGGCGAAATCGTTTACGATTTTTTAGTCGCGGTGAATTTCCCACTCAACGGAGTCATCGCCGATGCACTGTATACATGTGTGATGAGTGATACCGGATCGTTCCGATTTTCAAATACGACTGCCAGAACCCATCGTGTCGCATCGCATTTATTGGAACTCGGCGTCAATGCAAGGGAGATCCATCATCTGGTTTACGAGCAAAACTCCAAAAGCAAAATGGCCTTGTTGGGAGAGGCATTGCGAAATCTCCACTACGAATGCAATGGTCGCTTGGCTTGGTTTGTGCTCTCCCAACAGATGTTTGATTCCTGTCAAGCGTCGCAGTGGGATACGGAAGGCTTTCCAGAAATTCCGCGAACCATTGAGGGCGTTGAAGTTAGTTTGATGTTCACTGAGCTGGATCGTGACAAAGTGAAAATCAGCCTGCGATCCAAGGGCAAAACTGTCATTCACCATATCGCTGAAAAATTTGGTGGGGGCGGCCATCATTACGCCGCTGGTGCTTTGGTCAATAGCAGCATGGATGAGGTCGTCCCAAAGGTCATTCATGAGATCAAACAGCTACTTAACTGCGAGTAACGCAGATGGGAAGCATTCTCCGTGCGACGAATCAAACAATGAGACGTGGAATGTGGCTTTTTCCTTTTAAAATATCATGAGCATCGGCGCCGAATGCTTTTTGCTCAATCCATGGCCTCATCCACCATCTTGCGCAGCGTCTGGAATCGAGATTTTCCTGCCTTCCTAAAATTTAAAATGCCTTTTTTATTCCATGACGCCCCATAAAACTCGCATCCAGACATCGAATCCCTTATCTCTCCAAATATGCTTTTTGGGTTACTCTGCGGTTTTCTGCGCGAAATATCCTGATTTATCATAGTAATCGTTCATTTTAGAGCCTCAGATGTCGCCAAAATGTCGATTCAACAGAAACGCGATTCCCTTACCCTTTGCAGTTTTGCTCCCTTTCGAATTGAATTCATCACCAATATCCTACAGTCACATTTTTGTCATTCTCACATATCGATCCGGCGGCCATCAAATTCTGCTCATCTGGCTGACCAATTTTCGGCTCATTAAAAAATCAAGGAATTAGCGGTTATAAATTGGCCAATTTATGCCCTACACCATGGTTTTGCGCCCTAAAAATCCATATTAAAAAAAAGCAATATCATTTTTTTGCCTTGCATTTCAGAATTATATCCGTTAATTTTGAAGTTAATTTTTCAAACAAACCAACTTTGCACCAATGAATTCTTATTTAGATTTGAAGTCAACCTGAAATCGCCAGAGCTATGATGAACTTCCACGATGCAGACAATGATGAAAAATTCCCAGGGACAGCAACAATAGACGAATTGCGATTGAGCGATCATTCCGAAGGTCTGTATCAGAAGTTGTTTGAACTTTCTGACACACCGGGTTCGTTATTCACTCGAGATGGGAAAATATTAGCCATCAATTTGGCTTTGCGGCGCTTACTGAACAAGACGGGGGATAGTTTCGCGCCGCCCGATCATATTGAAGAGCTATTTCACCCAGCCCAACGTCGGCGCGTTGTACATTATTATCAAAATTTTGATAAACAAAAGGCCCCTGGTTCACCATTTCTATTGCAAAGCAACGGGAAGAAACGTTGTTTAGTGAAATTCAAAATCGAAGCGATCGATGACACTAACCTATTTTATGGGACCTTGAAGGATATTACGGCAAAGGAGCGCCACAAGAAGTGCCAACATCAGTTAGCCGATCGAATCGCCATCATTAATGAGATGGTAGCAGCGGTGAATTCCAATTTGAACAAGCAACAATTGATCAAAATTTTTCTGAATCAGATTGCTAAAATCGTTCGCTATGACCTGGCGTGCATCTTACTGTGCGATATTGATGGCCGAGAGTTAGAATTTCATATATCGAAAGATGTCTCAGAGGTGGAATCTCAAAAATTTTCTGGTCATTTTTGTCATTCTCTGGCTCAGGCGCTCAAAACCTGCCAAAAAGTCGAACGCGACCCAGAAGTCATCGCTAAAATCGCTGAACGTCTGGGCATTCTGCCAGAAAAACAATATCGGTCGCAGGCACTCATCCAACTCCAGACCGATGAACAACTGATCGGAGCTGTATTGCTTTATAGCGACAAGAATAATGCCTTTACGAAATTCCATCTCAGCGTTTTTCAAGAGACCTCGGAGCAGATCGCTGTGGCTGTCATGAAATCTCGGTTGCTGCAGCGCTATCAACAATCCCTTACCAATCTCTCTTATTTGGCCCGCATCAACGAGTTTCTGACAGGCTCGTTGGAGCTGGATGAAGTGCTGAGGCAATTGGTCGAATCGTCGCAGCAGATCATGCAAGCAAAGATTTGCACCATCCATCTATTAAGTGAACGCCAGCCGATGAACTTCATCTACAACGCCAAAGGTGATGACGACTTCGACTTGCTCGATCAGTTTCGGCCTCAAATTCAACAAATCATCCAAACAAAACGGCCTTTGATCGTCGAAAATGTCGATTACAATAGTATCCAATTTTTTAAGAACCAGCAAATCATTCAGCAGCTCGATCTCAAGTCATTGATCATTTTGCCTGTGGTAGCCAACGGGTCCACCATCGCACTTCTATCTGTATTTTTAGACAAGGTACATTATTTTAGTGAACATGAGATCGAATTGCTATCCATGTTAGCGGATCAGGCGGCTATTGCCATTAGGAATGCCGAATTATATCGCCACGTGCAACAAACCAAGAATTTTCTTGAAAGCATTATCCATAGTTCAATGCACATCATCGTTGCTACCGATTTGGAAGGGCGAATCACCTTTTTCAATCGCCGCGCTAGTCAGAAGACTGGCTATACCAGCGACGAAGCGCTGAATCTGCCGTTTTTCGAGCGATTCATTAAAAATGGAACAGCCATCTTCGAGGGCCTAAAGCAGCAATTGTTTCGTCGCAATAGCAGCCAATGGTTCGAATGCGAAATGTCCCAAAAGAACGGCCAGTATTTTCGCATTGCCTGGTCGTTCTCCGCGTTGGTTGACCATGATCAACAAATCATTGGCAGCCTGGGAATCGGCCGAGAAGTGAAAGCTCCATCATTTGAGGTTCGAAATTTACGGATCGCAAGTCAGGCGAATGAAATCCCCAGCGCTAACTGAGCAACAATTGGGCAGCTCCTTGAATTTCGAAGCATCGCAACGTTTAAAATTTCTTCCTTCACAGCGAGGCTCGGTTTCGGATCCAATCTGGCTTCGAAATCCAGATGAAAAGCCAGACGAGCGTGCCATTCAGCAGCGATTAACTGAAGCATCCGAATGAAACTATTTTTTCTATAAACCGATCCGATAGGGTTCTGAAAAACAGGGAAGCGAATCATCTTTCATCATTCTCCGGCCGGTGGGAGATGATCGCAATGCTCAGATGCTGACCATGTTGGAAAAAAATGAATCCATCCAGATCTGACACGTAAAATTTCTGCCAGTTAGCAGAGTATCGATAGATCACGTTTTAAGGCTCTTGGGATTGTCCGAAGTGGAACGAACCAATTTAAATTCGGCTGATGCCATCACCCATGTCATCAATGCCATTCATCGCAGCGAAGATATCATTGATATTCTCGCAGTGGCGTGTGAACAAATTCATCGAAGCATTTCATGCGATTTTGTCAATATACTCTTTCATCATGCAACTTCAAAATATTTTTACCTAATGCGTTCCTTAACGTCACAGAATTCTACCAGCGATGATCAAATCATCATTCCGTACCATGAGACCTCCATTACCGATATCATTCGCTCCCATCGCTGCATGATTCGCGCCGACCTAACGCAACGCGGCTTGTTGACCCCTGGGGATTTGAAATTTATGGCAGAGGGCACAAAATCAGATCTATCCGTGCCCATTATCCGAAAAAATCAGGTGCTGGCGATCTTGCACTTGAGCAGCTATCAGTCCCACTTTTTCACTGAGGAACATCAGCGGCAGGCCGAGCAATTTGCTGCCTTATTGGCCATTGCCCTGGAACGAACAGATCTTGCAGAGAAATTGAGCCGTCAGCAAGCAGATCTGACGCTATGGAAAAATAAATTTAACCGATTGGTCGAACATATCGACCAACCCGTGGCCATCATTCGGGCGGGCGACGATCTGATCTGCGACTGCAACCAGGCATTTCAGCAGCTCACTGGCCTAAGTGCTGAACAATTGAATGGGAGACGATTATCAAGTTTGCACCCTCAACACCAGGATATCCTATTATCAAAATTGGATAAATCTCTATTACGTGAAAAACCGCTGGAGCTTGGCGTTGTGCCGCTCATGCGAAACGATGGTAGCCAGATCCCGGTCAAAATCAGACTGGTGGAAGTGGGTGGTCCTCAGCATCTTTTTGTTTATGCGATTTACACTCCACACGTGGTCAAAGGAGCAATGGCCACAAAGTTTGACGCAGCGACAACGGATAATTTTCAGCTCAATCACGCTCACTTCGACGCGCTCGTGGAATTAACGAAGCTCTCCAACCAAGAATTAAGCTTGGAGCGTTTGGTTCAATCGGTGCTATTGATTGTCAAAAGAATCGCCGATTTTGATTTCGCCCAGATCTGTTTCTTCGATTCCGATCAATCGATGATTGAAACCCATACCATCATTTCGGATACCTGCCGGCAATTTGAAAAACAACACGATTGGATGATTGTTGAGGATTGTGAGTTTTACTGGTACAATGTCGCGCGCAGCCCTCTGACGCGCCCTGGTGATGCCAGTGGCCCAGCTAATCAGATTGAAGCCCGACTCCGTTCACGCATCGCAGCAGTATTGGGGAAAGCCCATCGCTATGAGGGCATGCTCTTGTTGGGAAGCCTTAAGGAAAATCAGTATCAGCGCGACCAGGTCCAACTAATCCACCATCTTGCCGATATCATCACCTGGATCATCGACCACGCGCGCTCCGTCGCAGAATACCAGCAGATGAAACTCTGCCAGCAGGCAAAATCCGAATTGAATCATGTCATACAACAAGATTTTCGGATCGAACAGCTTCTCCATGGACTGGCAAGGATAAATGCGAAATGGCTTAATGCCAAATTGACGACGATCCACTTCACTGAGCCATTATCAGGAATCCCTGACATTGTTGTAACGGATGACCAATGCAATCCAATGGCGATCGCAAGATTTGAAAAGCGCGAGATTTTGCCAGCACTAATGAATTCATCTGAACTGTATGTTCTGAAAACGATTTCCAGCCAGGAATTGGAGAAGCTGGACTGCTCAATATCGAATTCTATTGCCAATTTGATCAGCTATCTCGCCATCCCCTTGAAGTGGAAGGGAAAAACGATTGGTGTAGCGACCAACTATTTCGCTAGGCCATTTCACATGACGACTATCGCGGCAAAGCAGATCATTGCCCTGACTGAGCTTGCTCACGATGTCATTCAACAGATCCAATTTCATCAGCAGATCATGCAGCGCTTAGATTATCTAGAGCGGGCTATTGAATGGTCCACCGATACTATTGACAACTTCGCCAACGATCTGAGAGCTCCGCTTGCTTCGATTCAAGCACTGGCGACGGCAGGCATTAAAAATATCGAACCAACTCAAGACTCCGAGTTATTCAATTATTTGCAGAAAATCAAAATCCGATCGCATCATCTCCAAATCTACATCGATGCGCTGGCCAAATTTGCTGATTTTGATCTGACCACGTCGCCGCGCATCCCAGTTGATAGCAGACGACTGGTGGAATTGGTCATTCAACAATTTCACGACATCTTCCAACAGCGAAATATCAAATTCCAGATGGACAAGAACATGCCATCTATCCTCGCCGATCGCCAATTGATGTTCCACCTTTTTGCCCAATTGGTCTCGAGCTCAATTGAGCAATTGACCGGCGATTCGGTTCGACCGAAGATTGAAATTGGCTATCAGCTCAAGCGGAACGAAGGTTTGTTTGTCATCCGCAATAATGGCCCGGCGATTCAAAACGGACAATTGCAGCATCTGTTTGAAGCTCCCGACCTGGGTGAAGATCAACCTGATAACGGGGTTCATCAACGGATGAATCTGGCGATTGCGCGAAAAATCGTCGAGCTTTACAACGGTCAAATCTGGTTTGAGTCATCTGCCACAAAAGGGAATCGATTCTACCTTCGACTTCCAGTCCAAAATAACGATGAATTTCTTTGTCGATCAAAACAGGTTCAAACAGGAATTGAAAACTTGGAGAATTGCAACCATGAAGAACCAGGGAACCGATATTGATGTTCAAGCGCTTATTCAGGAAAATATTGCTTTGAAGCAAACGCTTCGGTCCAAAGAGCTTCAACTCAAACAAAAAAATGCCGAGATCCAACAATATCTCTATACGGTGTCGCATGAATTAAAGACGCCAATCAGCTCGATGCGCGGCTATTCGATTCTCTTGCAGGATTTCCATTTGAACGATTTGAATCCTGAAATCCTGGCATATCTCGAAAAAATGGCCAATAATTTGGATCAAATGGAACAGATGATCGACAATTTGCTGGATTATAACCGAATCGAGGTCACCCTGGAAGAATGCGAGGAGGTGGATTGCCGGGAATTGATTTATGAGGCATTGGATGAACTCAATTTCCTATTACAGCAGAGTCAATATGAGCTGATCATCGCTTCGAATTTGCCGACCATATTTTGCAAGCGAAATTTGATGGTCCGGGTGTTCACCAATTTGCTAAGCAATGCGATCAAATACGCAAAGAACAATGAACCAGCCCATATTGAAATAGGCTATGCGCCGGATGAAATCTTTCACAAATTTTATGTCAAAGATAATGGCGTTGGAATCGATTCTGCCGATAAAGAGAAGATCTTCCAAATTTTCGGTCGTTTGAATAATAAAAAAGAGGCCAAGGGAAATGGCCTGGGATTAATCATTTCCAAACGGATCATCGAAAAACATGGGGGTGAAATCTGGGTGCAATCGGTTCGCGGCAAAGGCAGCACTTTCTACTTCACCTTGCCCAAAAGGGCCAACCATTCATGATTTGGACGGGTATTGATTGAACATCATAGCTATATCTTTATCTATTTAAAAAATAATTCTCAGGCTCGAAGACGGGTGTGTTCGGGATTGGCCGATATTTCGCCAATCGAACATCACCCGAGACCTTGCTCTGGCATGCACTCTTCATTGTATTTATCTTCATCGTAAAACCATTCAAAAACTTTTGCACTGCTATATTCAATTCTATTTCTAAAAAGGTGCATATTGCTTATTAATAGGAGCAAAAGCGCGGCGACGCGGCAAAACCATCTGGTATGATCCAGCGTTCGGCAGCAATGGTTTGTCGTGTGAGTCGTGCCACAAAAACAGTTCGTAGACAAGCGCCGAGCTATATCCTCAGTACAAGCATATTCTCAGAACTGTGGATCCAGGGATTGTTGCCAGCGTCTACGTCATTATTCCACGCCGGCTGGTCAGGTGGATAAAAAACGTGAAAAAATCGCTTGACATTTTCAACAAATAAAACTATATTCATTCCTCAAATTTTGGTTAAAGATGGCATAGGAACAAAATGAAGGATCAACGCCTGCTATGGATATCACAATTATCGCCTCGGTTATCGGAGTTGGTGGTCTGGGACTGCTATTTGGTGCTGGTTTAGCGTTCGCCTCGAAAAAATTTGCGGTTTATGTCGATCCGAAAATAGAAGCGATTCTCAGCGCATTACCGGGAGCCAATTGCGGCGGCTGCGGATACCCGGGATGTAGCGGGTATGCAGAAGCGGTCGTTAAAAGTGGTGCGCCGATGACGTTGTGCTCTCCTGGCGGCGATTCGGTTGTTCAAAAAATTGCCGAAATTATGGGCGTGGAACCGATCAAAGGAGAAGAAAGAAAGGTGGCGGTTGTGCAATGTCAAGGTAGCCATGAAAATGCTCCCAAGCGATACCATTATGCTGGCATCAGCAATTGCCACGCCGCCCAAATTTTAATGGGCGGAGACAAAGCTTGCGTATACGGCTGTCTCGGGTATGGCACGTGCGTGGAATCCTGTCCCTTCGCTGCGATGCGCATGGGCGATGATGGTCTGCCGATCGTCATTGAGGAAAAATGCACGGGGTGTGGCATGTGCGTGGCTGCCTGCCCGCGAGGAATTATGAAACTGATCCCGGTTTCGCAGAAAATATTTCTCGGGTGTGTGTCCCAAGATAAAGGAAAGGCTGTCAAGCAGGTATGCAAGGTCGGCTGTACCGCCTGTACCCTCTGCGCCAATCCGAAGGTCACGCCCTCCGGCTCGATTCAAATGAAAGGGAATCTACCTGAAATAATTCAGATAAAGGCCGATGATTTAATGAATGCAGTTGAAAAATGCCCAAGCCATTGCTTTGTGGTCCGCGGCAAAACTCAGTTAGCAGATGTATCGGCTACTGTTCAAGAAAACGTTTAATTTGAAAGGATAATTGAATATGTTAGAGAAAGTCAAACAAGCATTAGATAAAATTCGTCCCTCCCTCCAGGCGGATGGTGGCGACGTAAAATTGATCAGCGTTGATAATAATGTAGTGAAAGTGCAATTGACAGGCGCCTGCGGCGGCTGCCCATTTTCCCAAATGACGCTGAAAATGGGTATCGAACGCGCGCTAAAGCAGGAAGTCCCTGAAATAAAGGAAGTGATTGCCCTTTAATCCTGAATATGATGAAACACGACCGCAAACTTGGTGATGAATGGTTAGGATGGGATGGCAATCTCAGTCACACTACGCTTCATGCTGAAACCGGCAAGCGGCTGTTCCTCGGGCTTGCTATCCTATCCATCCTGTTAGTCACCGGCGTATTATGTACGATCTGGTACTTTATATCTCCGCGGGTCTGTCAGCTTCATCCCGTCATTGCATCCGCGACCAAGTATCTGATCATGGTTGCCATCATTGGATTATTGCTCCTATTTCTGCAAACCGTGCTATCGATTCTCTTTCGAAGAAATCTTTTGGTTCGAATTCATAAAAAGGATTTTTCAATTACTTTTTTGACCCCACTGATCCTGGCGCTCGGCAAAAGGCTCGGCATTTCCTACGATCGGATCGGCAATTCGTTTATCAAGGTCAGCAATTCGCTTATTATGACGACCCCAACGAGAATCAGCCATAGCAAAATCCTGATTCTCCTGCCCCGCTGTTTAAGACGTCCCATTCAGGAACAGATCAATACATTAGCTAAAAAATACCGGTGCCTGATTTTCACAGTTCCTGGAGGTGAGCTGGCAAGAAAACTCATTGCCGAACACAAGCCTGCCGCTGTTATTGGGGTTGCTTGTGAGCGCGATCTGCTGAGCGGCATCCGAGACAGCCATCACATTCCGGTCATTGGCATCCCCAACGAGCGGCCCGAAGGCCCCTGCAAAAATACCATCGTTGACTATAAAAAAATCGAAGACGCCTTACGATTCTTTTTAGGCAACTATCCGCAGCCGATCTGATTCACCCATCACGCATTGTCCTGCGCAATGGATCAACCTAAGATTCATATCGCAATTGCTCCTAGACTGCTTTTAAAAATTTTGCTTGCTTTTTTCTAAATTTAATGTTATAATGTAATGAGATCTCTGGTTGCGACCCAACGAGTGATGAGGTCATGTCAGCAACGGAATCAATACCTTCAAAGGCTTCAGAAGCGACCCTTGCTTTTGCTACATCGGAACGGAATCGTTTTTTACGACGCCTGATAGCCCTCAAATTGCACTCCTACAGATATCGATAATAAAGGATTGACGATTGCTGACGAACGACCTGCGGCGGATTCGCGATTTCGAATAGGAAAAACAGACCAAATCGTTGTTCTTCAGCTTGGTAGCAATTCATTTCATGGATTTTCATCATCTGGTCATCAGGCCAATCCAAATAGACAAGTCTGGGACATCCTCGCTGACCATAGATCGACTTTTTCTTGAGCCATTCATCTGATGCACCGCTCCTTTTAAATTACGTCGAACCCATCGCTCGAAGGCCGCAACCGCGCGCCTCTATCTGCTTATCTTCACTTAAATAATCATGGACCAAGAACCCATTCATAAGAAGGAGGTAGGCTTATGGTTCACAAATTTTACTACTGGCCATTGTTGCTTATCCTGCTGTTGGCGCTGGCCTCATTCGCCTCAGCTCAATGCCCAATCCAGGTCACCCATGAGGCCAAAAACCTGCAAGAAATGACGTTTGCCTGGTCTCCAGATGGCAACCAATTCGCCTATATCGCCTGGTGCGAGAATGAAGTGAAGTTGTATCGGATCGATCTTGATGGCAGCAATAAGACGCTATTAGCCGATAGCGTGGAAACCAGTTACGGTTGCCCGGTAGATTGGAAAGGATCGCATATTGTTTTCAAGGCAAAATCCAAGACAGGGATCCATCCCTACAACTTCCTGCTGCGGCGCATCAAGCCAGATGGGAGTGATGAGAAAAGTATCATAGGGCCTTACTGGTACGGCGATTATGTGCTTCGGCCCGGTGGGAATTGGCTGCTCTTTCGAGAAGCGCCTGCTGGCTGGTGGGTGGCGCGGCGCATCGATATCAATGGAGCAAACGTCAAAACGGTCAGTCATAGCGCCCTGGTGCAAGGAATTGGCTGGCTCGGCGAATCGAACATCCTTTACACGCGAGGCGATAATTACAATTTGCCTTGCAAGCTCTTTAAGGTCGATTTTGATGGCGGCAACCTGACCACGCTCACCCCGAATCCGCTCCCGAACAATAGTCAATTTGCAGCATCGCCAGATTTAAGCAAGATTCTCTACTGTGACGGATTGACCGATAGCTGGGATATTTGGGTGATGAATGCGGATGGGAGCAATAAAAAACGTCTCACTTCAGATCCGGCACACGAATTCTTGAGCTGGCCGCTGCAAAACGTCTGGCTGCCCGACGGCAGTGCGTTCTTTTTCGTCTCTCATAAGTTTGGCAAGGCAAATATCTTCAGGCTCAATGCCGACGGCACTGGACTGACCCAGATCACCTTTGGCGATTCTAGCTATATGCCAAACGTGTCGCCCGATGGCAAAAAATTGGCTTTTCTCTCCCAGCGTAGCGGCGTAACCGACATCTGGTACATTGATTTCGAAAAGGTGCATGTCGCCATTCATGACACCACGGCTAAACCAGGGACCTTCATCGACATCCCGATCTATGTCTGCGATGTGACCCAGAAAAATATCAAAAGCTTTGGGCTGACTGTCGAGACAAATCCCGCCATTTTGATTCCAAAGGAGGTCATCACAAGCGGGACATTATCCCAAGACTGGGGGACTGCCACCTATAGCATCGTTGGTGGCAAGATCAAAATTGGCCATGCTGGGGTAACGTCGCTGGTCGGTTCAGGAAAGCTCATTTGTCTCCGCTATCAAGTAGCCCCGAACGCCATGCACAACAGCACATGCGATATCTTGATCAAAGATTTCATCTTTAATGATGGTCAACCAGAAGTGATCATCACCAATGGGAAATTCACCGTCATCGCAAAATATAATGTCGCTGGCGCACTTAAATATTACAGCAATGCTATTCCCATCCCAAGAGCGGATGTGCAATTGGATAGCCATCATCAGACCAGTGGGGAGACAGGAGAATTCCAGTTCTTCGATGTCATTCAAGGCAACTATACGCTGCTGCCAACCAAGTCGGGTGAATCGGCGCACGCGGTAGGGCCCTATGACGCGGCGCTCATTTTGATGTACTCGGTCCAAGCATTACCATTAACTCCATACCAAAAAATTGCTGGGGACGTTTCCAAGGATGGAACCGTCAGCGCGCTGGATGCTTCCTATATTTTGCAATACTATGTCGGCTTGATCAATAAATTCCCAACGCAGAAAGATTGGACGTTTGTCCCGGTGAGCTTTCCGATCACTCAGACGAATTGGAGCACTGCCCCCGATTCGATTCGCTATCAGCCGCTGAATGAAGATAAATTAGGGCAGGATTTTGTCGGCATCGTTTACGGCGATGTCTCCAGCAACTGGCATGTTGCGCACGGTGAATATCACCAACTCGCACGAACGGACCATAAGGATAAAATCGTCATTGGCCAGCCTGAGGCTCGATCACATGGGCGAATTGCTGTTCCGATCGAAATCCACACGGCATCCGACCTGTATGCATGGGGCGTTACCGCCCAATTTTCGCCAAAGCAGTTACGTTTTATCTGTGCCGAACCGCAGAATCCGACCGTTTCATCAAGCCTGTTTGCTTCGTACGAGCAAAACGGCACAATCAAGATAGCGATGGCTTCGGCTCACCCCATGGCCAATCCATTGCGCAACATCGCCTTAATTTTTGAGCCTATCGCAGACCAAGGCGACGTCCCTGCTGCACAAATTGCGATTCAACATTTTTGCGTGAACAACAACAACTACGAAATCGAAAGTCTGCAATCATCCCAGCCGAGCGATCGGCTTATGCCAGAAAGCTACGGCCTGGCTCAAAATTACCCAAATCCATTCAATGCTGAAACGGTCGTGAAATATCAGCTTCCTCAAGATGACTTTGTCACCATCGAGATTTATAATTTGCTGGGACAGAAACTGCGAACATTGGTCTCCGAGCAGAAAGGACCGGGGATTTACCTGATTCACTGGGATGGTCGCAATGAGTTTGGTGAAGCAGTGGGCAGCGGCGAGTATCTCTGCCAGATGAAGACCACTCGCTTCACTGCGGTGACAAAAATGGTTCTGCTCCGCTAACCGGGGCTCACCATCGATCTATTCGGCTCAAAGACTCACACATCGGTCGCTGAACCAAAGGAGATCCCACCCATTGGCCAGCGTTCAGCGACCGATGCTTATTCACCGTGCTGCTTTGCCAGCAACGGAGAGTCCGAACAGACTATGTTGAAGCAAGATGCTGCGTTTGACATACCGCTCTCATAGACGCCATTCCTTTGGATTCCAATTGACCACCTGCCCCCGTCATAAATTTCGCTTGACTTTCATTTATTTTTTTAACATATTTTTACATGAAGCCAACAGCTCCAAATCCAGTGAAATTGTTCTGCGGTGTTCTTTATTCTGATGCGTCGTTGCTGGATCAAGCTCGCTCGATGCTGATGGATCAATATGGTGCGATTGACTTTCAGAGCCAGATTTTTCGATTTGAAGTATCGGACTATTATCGAGCCGAAATGGGGTGGCCGATCTGGAGGGTATTTTGGTCGTTTGAGCGACTCATTGCTCCCAACCAGATTGCCAGCATCAAAATTGCGTGCAATGCCATCGAGGAATCGCTGGCGATCGCTGGCAGTCGGAAGGTCAATTTAGATCCTGGCTACATGGATTATGATAAGATTGTACTGGCATCCGCCAAATACAACGGCCAGAAGATTTATCTCGATCTGGGAATTTATGCCGATCTCACACTTCGTTATGAGAAGGGGAATTACTATCCTTTTCCCTGGAGCTTCCCGGATTTTCGGAGTGGTCAATATCATCGAACGTTTCTGCGGATGCGAGAACTATATAAGGCCCAGCTAAAACAAGGTGAGCAATAGGAACGGACAATATCAGATCATTGCGACCCTGGGCCCAGCAGTCAAGAATCGGGTGGAACAATTGGTTGCGGCTGGCGCAACTGGGTTTCGAATAAATTGTGCGCACATTACGCTGGCCGAACTATCGCGCTGGTTGCTTGAACTGGAGCACGTGTTTCGAAAACGCGGCGATGCGATGCCAGTATGGCTGGACTTGCAAGGCTCGAAATTGCGAATCGGCCGACTCGCGAAGGTCAATTGCCTGCAGCGGGGCGATGTGATCACATTTCGAAACCAGTACAGTCAAATCGACAATGAAATTCCTCTCCCCTGCCCTGCTGTATTTCGACGGATCAAGCCCGGCGATTCCATTTCCCTGGATGATGGCAAAATTCATTTAGCAGTCCAACAGGTCAACAATGGCAGCTTTCAGGCTGAGGTGGTCAATTTCGGGGAAATTAGCTCGTTTAAAAGTTTTATCCTCAATGACAACGATCTGGAGCTCGATCAAGTCTCTGATCGGGATCGATTGTTCATCGAGCAAACGCGGCACTGGCGCTTTATCGGGTATGCGATTTCCTATCTTCAGAACACCCGCGAGCTCAGCTTGTTCCAGCAGCTTTTGACAGGTAAACCCATTGCCGTTAAGATTGAACGGCCAAAGGCCTTTTTGCAATTGCGAGAATTGGCCAATCTTTCGGATATGACCTGGCTATGTCGCGGCGATCTGGGCGCCATCGGTTCGATTTATCAGCTTTTCGAATATGAAAAGAAATTCATCCAGCACATGGTCCTCATCCAGAAGCCCGCGCTGATCGCCGGCCAGGTGCTGGAAAATATGGTTCGACAGAATTACCCTTCCCGTTCTGAAATCGCCCATCTCGGTTACCTCCTGGAAAACGGTTTCTCCGGCATCGTCCTTTCGGATGAAACCGCCATTGGCAAATATCCCATCGAAGCCGTCGAGTTCTGCCGCAATTTTATCGACTACATCGGCAAGTAGAAACCGGCGCAAGAGTTTATATTTTTGCTTTTGATACCTCATCCTCTAACCCTTGTTGCTCTGTGGGCACTCCGGCTGAAATGAGAAAAGGAACTTTTTGGCGCTCTCTCCTTTCTGGAAATGGCTCCGATAATTTTAAATAATGCGGTTTTCGTTCAGACACGAGATCGTTTCTGTTGCAAAATGGCAAATTCAACTTGACTATGTCATTCCTGACCAGAGGGGACTCTCATTAAAAGCCGCTTTATGAGTCGAATCGAAATAAAGATGCCTGTCCGCGATTTGGCGGACGGCACGACAATTCAGTTTCTTATTGGAATTTTAGATTTGGTATTCAAAAGCAAGTCCACTTGACATCTCGGCGAATGAGATTGATCATTCAACTTGATCGCTGAGCGCCAAGTGGACTTGTTGTTATTCGGTCATGGGTGAATACAATCTCACCATGGCTGTTATTGGACGAATAGCATTTTCCTTACTTGCTTAAATTTTTCGGTCTCTAATTTAAACAAATAGACACCGCTACTCACCGCATTACCAGCGGCATCGCGCGCGTTCCATGCTTTCGTATAAATGCCGGGGCCGATTTCTTCATCCAGCAACGTTGCGATGAGTTGCCCCATGTTGTTGTAAATGGTCAATCGCACATGGCAGCGCTCTGGGACCTGGAACGTGATATTCGTCTCTGGATTAAATGGATTGGGATAATTGGCTTCCAGGGCATAATGACCGGGTAAATGTTCACCGTAGTCGACGACATCACTGGTACCGATCTTAAACACCCCTACATTTTTGCTTGCGGCAAATTTTCCAGTCGCATCAAATGCAATGACGCGCCAATAATAGGTTCCATGGTGAAGCGACTTGGATTTGAAGGTGAATATCGTATCCTGCAAGTTATTGTACTGATCCATGACGTGATTGAATAGCACGTCCTGGCTCAAGCTCCACTGATAGACGGGAATCTCGCCTGGATCAGCATCGGAAGACCTCTGCCAGATGAAACGGATCGAATCTGGAATTTCGGGGAACAGCGTACCGATAGGGAAAGCCAGCGAGAATGGCGATGGGGCATCTGGCACCGATAGCACCACGATTTTTACACTGCGATTCGCAAATCCGCCAGCATCGTCGAACACCTGGAGTTGAACCGTCTCTGTTCCGAACCAATTGGCATCGGCATAGATCAGCAAATCCTTGGTAACTGGGTCGACGTGATAATGGGTTCGAATCGAATTGATAATTAAAAATTGTAAACTTTCCTTGGGGCTATCGATATCTTGCGCGATGGTCAATAAATCCTCCCGCTTCAGCCGCAACGTATCATCCTCCTGAAAGTAAATATCGGATATGAAGCCCAGAATCGGTGGATCATTGACCGGGATGACCTTAAAAATAGTCACGCAGCTATCCTTTTTGCCACCGGGGTCCTTGGCAATAAACGTGACGACTTCAGTGCCCGCCCATTCGGAATCTGGCACTGCAATCGTCACGACATGATTGAATTCTTTGAGGGTTAATGCCTTGTTGCCTCGCCACGTCCAACTTATTTCTGAATCCTTGTGATCTGGATCGTATATATAGAGGTCCAATTGGATCGGCGTGAATGTCCCATTCTCGAGAATGGTCTGATCTGGAATTTGCGACACCTCGGGCGGATCATTGAAATCGCCCACCGTGAAAATAGCGGAATTCTGTCCCGAAAGACCATCTGGATCTTTTGCGGTAAACACAATGGTCTCGCTCCCCGACCACTGGCTATTGGGAACAGCTATGGAAGTGACATGGCTGACCGGATCGATTTTGACTATCAATTGGGTAGCATTATGGCTCCAAGTCAGCTCTGACTTGGCATTATCGACATCTGTCACATACTCATCCAGATCAAACGTGGCAAATGTGGCACTATTGTCGATGGTCTGATCTGGAATTTTAGAGACAACTGGCGGATCATTTACTGGATTCACTTTAAAGGTTACGGTTTTGCTATCTGACAAGCCACCGGGGTCGGTCACCTTAAACGTGACATTTTCCGTTCCAAACCAGTCCTCATTTGGTGCTTGTATAGAGGCGATTCGCTGATTGATCGTAACAATCAATTGCGATTGACCAGTCGCGCTCCAATTTAATTCGGTCTTATTATTATCAGGATCCGTCACATAATCATCCAGTACGATGTTGTTAAAAGCCGCACCTTCATCAATGGTTTGATTTGGAATTTGCGTCATCACTGGTGGATCATTTACTGGCAATACGGTGAACACAGTTGCGGTACTGGATGATAAGCCGCCCGGGTCCGTAGCGGTGAAAGTGATCGTCTCGCTTCCAGACCATTCCGGGTTTGTCACCGTGATTGTCGCGATGCGATTGGTGATCGTCACGTTCAAATGGATCATGCCGCTGGCTGTCCAGGTAATTTCAGCGTCGCTATTATCGGGATCTGAGACATAGTTGTCCAATGAAATGGGCGTAAACGATCCTCCTTCATTGATCGTTTGCGAAGGAATTGAGCTAACCACGGGCGGCAAATTGGAAATGACCACTTGCGCCTGATCGGTGCCCACGCCACCATCGTCGTCCGTGACTTTTAATTTAACAATATGGGTTCCACCTGTCTTAAACGTGACCTGCGGCGACTGTCCATTGGTCTCATAGATGCCGTCATTATCTAAATCCCATTGGTAGGTCAACGCATCGTTGCCGGGATCAGTGGCACTCCCATTCAATTGAATGGGTTTATTGATTTCGCCCGAATATGGCCCATTGGCTTTGGCGGTTGGTGCCACATTGGTAATTGTGACATTTTTCAGATCTGTGCTGGTTGCCCCTTCATTATCGGTCACCCGCAGCTTCACCTGACCTTTGAAATCATCGGTGAATTTAAAACTGGCGGTTGGTGATGCGCTGGTTTGATCGTAAACGCCGTCGTTTTGGAAATCCCATTCATATTTTACGATCGATCCATCCCCATCCGTGGATTTGGAGCCGTCGAAATTGACCGTGCTGCCCTCGTCCGCTTGATAGGGACCTCCAGCATTCGCCACAGGCGCCTGATTCTGGGTCAATTTCAAATAGCGCAGTTTGATCCCAGTGGGTGTTGGATAAACGAGATAGAAATTGCTTTTATAAGCGCGAATGACTTGCTTATTGCGGCCCAAGTCGCCAACGCTCTCGTCCGCAATTTTAAACCGATCTCCCCATGAGGCACCCCCGTTATCGGACCTTCGAACGAACAACCGCTGACCAAAGCCCTCCGAATAGGCGACAATGACAATATTGCCATCCGCACTGGCTGCTACAGATCCAATGCCCTGCGGGGTATCCTCTCGAACCGGAATTTCATTTTGGACCGTCACGTTGACGTCGCGAACCAATTGTTTATTCACCCAACGCGAATATCGCACCGATGGTTCTCCTCCGATGCTTTCATCGATCTCAGAACCGTAAATGATGTGGACATTACCTGTCGCATCCACAAACAGGTCTGGGGTTCCATTGGCCCCCTTCGCACTAGAACTATGGATTTCCAAACCTTCCCATTTTGCACCCCCATCAAATGACCGCCAATACCAGACTGGCCCCCCAGTAATTGGATAATCAGGACAGCCCAAAATCATGTGGACGTGATTCTGATAACTGGCATCGATCTCGATTCGATCGTCACACCGATAACGATAAAATCCATCTTGGTCCCCCTGAAGCTGTGATTTTAAAAACTTAAAATATTGCACTGGACCAATCATTGGCTCGCTCTCATCACCCGAGGCTGAACCACGCGCGATATGCGCATACCCATTTCGATCCACATCGATCGGGACGACATACCCCCGATAGATATCTTGCGACACCATTACGGGTTCCGACCAGCCGGTCGCTGTCCGATAAGTATAATATGAAGAATAATAATTGCCTCCCAAATTTTCTCGGAATGTCACATGAGGATTCCCACTGGTATCCACAGCGATCGATGCACCAAATGAATACTCAGATTTCTCCTTCTCGGTTCTAGGGATTACCTCTTGACGGATCAGTTTCCCAGAATTATCCATTTCGGTATATATCGCACCGGTTCCATTGATAATCGCCACAATGTGCAAATTGCCGGTTTTGGGATCGATATCCAAATCAGGAGATTTGCCATTCGACACAGCGATCTCCTCTGACCAAGTTTGAGCCCATGACGGAGGCTCGATGACAAACATCAAAAAAGCTGAAACAAACACAATGGCGACGATATACTTCATAGCTTACCCCTCGATGAATGAAAAAATTGATTGACCATAACTGCAGCAACCCTCACAATACTCACAAGCGGCCTCAAATGCGGAGGCAAGAATGGGTGGGCCTTGCAACCTGCCAGTACCTCACTTCTCGGCCATCTTGTTGGAGGAATCCGCCCCGTTCAACTATTCTTCTCCAGCGGAGGCATTTTTGCCTGCAATTTCATCGCCACTGAAATGTGAATTGCAATTTTTTAACCTATTTTCCTCATGTCACGAGCGCGATTCGCACGCGACAAAAATTTCTCTTGACAGTTGCTTTGAAAATTGATATAATATACAAGGCCAAAATAGGGCAAACCGTCCTCATCAACAAAATTCATAAGATAACGAATATGTGAGTTCAATGAAACGGCGCGATTTTCTTGAAACCAGTTTAAAAGCTGCAGCAACTTTGATGTTCAGCGGCGCAGCGGTGGGTACTCCGGCCGCATTCAACCCGAGCTATTCCAATCGTACCAACTCGCCAATTGTTTTAGCTCGAAACGATCTCGTTCGGGATCGAAACAACAAATTGGTATCCGACCAGGTACAAAAGCTGCTCGATCGCTCACTTCAGGAATTATTTGAAGTGGACAACCCAGAATTGGCCTGGCAAAAGCTGTTCAAAAAGGATGATGTTGTCGGGATAAAAATTAACTGCTTGGCTGGAAAGGGTATTTCCACTCATTCGGAATTGGTCGATGCCATTATTTCTGGACTGACCAGCGCTGGGGTTTCAGATCGGAATATTATCATCTGGGATCGCGCCAATCGTGACCTGGAGAAGGCTGGTTATCAGATCAAAACTGGAAGCAACGAAATCAAATGCTACGGCAATGATCAGTTCGGGTATACCTCTGAGATTTATGAGTATGGATCCATCGGCAGCCATCTCAGCAAAATCCTGGTGCATCAGTGCACGGCGGTTATCAATGTGCCGATTTTGAAAGATCATGGTATTGTGGGAATGACCAATGCGCTGAAGAATTTCTTCGGCGCTGTTCACAATCCGAACAAATACCACGATCAGCGGGGCGACCCTTATGTGGCGGATGTCAATATGCTTCCGCAAATTCGATCCAAGGTGAGATTGATCATTACCGATGCGTTGACGGCCCAATGCGAGGGGGGGCCTCCATTCATGCCGCAATGGGCTTGGAATTACAATGGTCTAATCGTTGGATTCGACCCGGTAGCAATCGATATGCTCGGCTGGGATATTATTGAACAGAAACGCAAAGAAATGGGATTGCCCAGCTTGAAACAGGCCGGCCGCGAGCCCAGCTACATCTTTACGGCTGGGGATGCGCACCATGGTCTCGGCTGCAGCGATTTAACCAAAGTGAAAATTATTCGGATATAAGCCATGAAGCTCAGTGGAGTCCAAACGCGACGAAATTTTATTAAGACAATGAGCCAAGCGGGGGCAGCTTGTGCCATGCTGGGTCCTTTGGGCTCGGTCGTAGCGAATTCTTTCCAGCCGAAACCGACCTCATCAAAACTCACTGAGGCGCGATATTATGAAAAGCTCCCGAATCGAAAAATAAAATGCGTGCTTTGTCCCAGAGAATGTGTGATCGACGATCAGGAGACCGGATATTGCGGTGTTCGTGAGAATCATGGGGGGACCTATTATACGCTGATTTACGGACGGCCGTGTAGTGCCAATGTTGATCCAATCGAAAAAAAGCCGCTATTTCATTTTCTTCCTGGAACTCTGGCGTTTTCGATCGCCACGGTCGGATGCAACGTGCTGTGCAAATTTTGCCAGAATTGGCAGATCTCCCAGGCCCGGCCCGATCAAGTGGAAAGCTATGATCTGCCCCCCCATGCCATTGCGAAATATGCTCGCGACACTCAAAGTCAGTCCATTGCCTATACCTATACCGAACCAGTGATTTTCGCCGAGTACATGTACGATTGCGCGGAACAAGGGCATCGCTATCAAATCAAAAGCGTGATGATTAGCAATGGCTACATCAAGGCCGAGCCAATGAAAGATCTGTGCCGGGTGTTGGACGCAGTGAAAATTGACCTCAAGGCATTTACGGAGAAATTTTATCAGGAAATGGTGGCTGGGCATCTCCAACCGGTGCTGGACACGTTGGTACTGCTGAAACAGCAGAACATGTGGACCGAAATCGTCTATCTTATGATCCCGACGTTGAACGATAATCCCAAAGAATTGCAGCAGATGTGCCAATGGATTTTAAAGGAATTGGGTCCAGATGTTCCGATTCATTTTACGCGTTTTCATCCCCAATATCGGCTGAAAAACTTGCCCCCGACACCGATCAAAACTCTGGAGACCGCGCGCAAAATTGCGCTTGACACAGGGCTTAATTTTTGTTATATTGGCAATGTGCCGGGCCACGAGGGAGAAAACACTTACTGCCCTGGCTGCAAAAAAATGGTGATCCAGCGGCTCGGGTTTCAAATTGTAAGCAATAACATCACCAGGCAAGGCCGATGCTCGCACTGTGGCCATCGCATTCCTGGAATTTGGAATTAAAGGAACGAACTATGTCGTTGCGGATCATTCAGTTCGGGACTCTAATTGGCTTTGTTCTACTTATTCACTGTCAAGCTCAACCCCAAAAGGAGGTTGGAAAACAGACGATGAATACTCAACAGATTCGCAGAGCTGCTGTCGCTGGGACCTGGTATTCTGGCGACCCTGAAGCGTTGAGAAAGGAGATTAGCACTTACTTGGAAAATGCGAAATTGGCGGATATTTCAGGAGGAATCGTTGCGCTGGTATCGCCGCATGCCGGGTACGCCTATTCTGGTTTCACCGCCGCCAACGCCTACAAACAGGTGAAAGGAAATCGCTACGACGCAGTCATTGTCCTTGCCCCCAGCCACCACGAGGCTTTTTATGGGGCATCGGTGTTTAACAAGGACGGCTATGAAACGCCCTTGGGCATCGTTCCCATCGCCAAGGACATCGCCGATGCCATCATCGCAGCGGATCAGAACTTCCGCTTTAGTTGGGAGGGCCATGGCAGCGAGGAGCATTCCTTGGAAATCCAACTGCCGTTCCTTCAGGTAGCCATCCCGGATTTGAAAATTGTGCCTATCTCGCTCTGGGATTATTCCTGGCAAAATTGCGAGCGCCTGGCCAAAGCGATCACCAAGGCGGTTCAGGGGAAAAAGGTGCTGGTGGTGGCCAGCAGCGACCTGTATCATGGTTATTCATACAGAGAATGCCAGGAAACCGACCAACGCACGCTATCGACCATCCTCGAACTTAATCCAGAAAAGCTCTGCCGCGAGTTTCAGAGCCACAATCTGATGGCCTGTGGTGCTGGCGGCATTGTGGTCGCCCAAATGGTCGCAATGAACCTCGGCGCAAACAAGGCAAAAATTGTCTATCAGACCAATTCCAACGATGTCACGCGAAGTCGAGGCGGCTATGTGGTGGGCTATGGTGCTGTGGCAATTTATAAAGAAAACAAATCATCAAAAAAGGCCTCAGCATCTGGTTTTGAAAGCGGGCTAACGGATGAACAAAAGAAACAATTGCTCCAGGTGGCGCGAGCCGCCATCAAGAATGCCCTTGAGGGCAAACCCGATCCAATCCTGGAATCGCATGACCCCATCTTCAAAGAGAAGCGAGGAGCATTTGTCACGCTCACTAAACATGGGAATCTGCGCGGCTGCATCGGTTATGTTTTAGCCTACAAGCCCCTGGATGAAACCGTGATCGAAATGGCCAAGGCTGCGGCCTTTCGCGATCCCCGCTTCCCTGCCGTCACCGCCGACGAACTGGATGATCTGGAAGTCGAAATATCGGTGCTAACGCCAATTCGCGAAATAACTGATATTAATGAGATCGAAGTGGGCAAACATGGCATCATCATCGAGCGGGGAGTCTATAGTGGGCTATTATTGCCGCAAGTAGCAACGGAATACGGATGGGATCGAGAAACGTTTTTAGAGCACACGTGCAATAAGGCTGGCCTCCCATCCGATGCATGGCAGAAAGAGGGAACGAAGATCAAGATCTTCTCCGCGGATGTATTTCATGAGGAGAAATAACGATTTTGTGTCTGATCGAAATAAAATGAAAGGCCGTCCTCTTAGAAGGGACGGCTTTTCTTTTTGGGATGAACTTGGGTTGCTGTTGTTCGAATTCGCCTCTTTACCTCAATACATTAACACTTACCAACACGCGGTTCCTCTCAACGCGATTCTTTACCAGATCGACCCGCACAATATTCAGCCGATCGCTCAGTCCAATCCCAAACTCATGATAAATCCCATCGGTCGTGGCCGTTGGTGTGCGGATATGTGAGGCCAATTCCAAGCTTTTTTCTGACAGCGTGCTCCAGGCGATTCCGCTCCACAGGTGCAATTTGAGGGCTTTAATAAATCCAACTTTTAGTCCGCGATGATAAAATTGGCTGCCGTTAATGGCATATTCAAGCGTGGCATGGAGCATGCGATCGCCGGTAAACGCTTTATAATCCGCGCCTCGTAAATTGCCGTGGTAATTCAAAAAAGTCTTGCCACCGAAATCAAACCAGCGCTGCGGTGGAAGCTTGCCAGTAGCAGCGGCAGTCGCAATGCAGAGGGTCAGATCGCTAAATTCGGTCGGACGAAATCGCTTTTGCAAGCCACCTTTAATGAAAGCGTATGAAAAATCACTGCCGAGATTTTTCATATCCGTATATTCGGCCAATAGGTCAAGATCGAAATTGTAAATCCGATAGAGTAAGGCGGCCCGGAGCCCATTGAACCTGCCCTCAACGATTTCTGGATTCAAGCGAAACGGCTGGCGATTTTTCAACAAGCTGAATCGGGTGTGATTGACCGCATTGCTCTCCTCTTGAGATATAAACGAAAGCTTCACTGCCAGGTTCTCCGACGGCAAAAATCCGATTCCCAGATTGGCGCCCTGTTGGTAATAATAATCCCGATAGTCGCCTTTGTACAGCAAACTGGTGAAAGTATTTCTTGCAGTGGTGATCAGCCGAGAAGGTTCTTCGTAACCAATGGTCCGATAAATATTGGTTTCGACAAACACACTTTTCTGGTGATTCAAAAAAAACAGCAGTGCGGCATCGCCCTTCCAGCGATGATCTTTGAAGCCATAGCCGGCATTCACCGACACGGCTGAGTTGCTGAGGATCAAATTCGAAAAGTTAAAACCATAGCGGATGGCCAATCCCTCGACGCGATTGTAGCGTAAAAAATTGGCAATTTGCTCGGCAAAATAAAAATAAGGTCCAACACGCTGCTCCCAACCAATTTTCAACGCCTGTTCTGCGAGTTCATCGGATTGGATCAGATCGGAAAGCAAACTGGCCGAGGCCATCCGGTCCTCGATCGTTTTAATGATTAGTTCCTGCTCCTTTTGTGTCAAGCGATTTCGATAGGTAGTATCTGGAAGGACCTTTTTCTCCAGCTCTGGATCGATCCGATAAACGACCTTTTGATTTATGATTTGAGATGAATCGGGGAATTCGACATTAATGGTATAATTAGTAAATTCAATGAGGCGATAAATCTTAACCTTGATCCCCATCAAATGGATTTCAAACTCCTCCTCGACATGGGCAGGTAACCAATACGATTCATGAAGCAGCACCTTTTCTGTCTTCACCCGATGATTTTCCGATCCGCCCAGGCTGAAGGTGAACCTTTTTCGCTTGCCCGTCCTTTCGCTTGATATATTCGCTTGTGTGAAAGAAGCCGCCTCATTGAAGATGACCTCGGAACCGACCACCTCGTGCGTATTGGCATCCACCAGAAATTTGCCACTCACACCAGGAATGTAAGATCGGGTTGGCGTCACTTTGATCGTGATCACCTTCTTGTCGCCAAAGCCGATCTCATTGATCTTTTCATAGTGATAGACCGAATCTGCCCCGAGGGCGAAAGGATAGAGTGGCCACTTTTTTTTAGCGGTCGAATCGCCCGATCCTTGGTTGATTCCGAACGCAGAGGGATCATAGGTAAATTGGAACGGATTGGGAAGCGGGATGAATCCCCCATAGCGGATCCGTTGCGTATCGGGCTCAACCGTGCGCAACGCTTTGATGATGATCCGCAGCGAATCTGGCTTCATCCAAATGCCATCGAAATAATAGTCCTCCATGAACGGCACCAGTTTGATATCGAAGGGACCGTATCCAAAATAGACATAGGTTTTCGATCGCCCTTCGAATAAAACGGTATGAATTTCATCGTACGATCGCTGGCTGTTCTGTTGGACCTGTTTGATGAAAGCGCCAAAATCCTGTGCGGGCAAAGGGGGTATCCAAATCCGCATAAGCAAAAGACCACCAATCGCAAATACCAGGGAAGGTTTCATTCTGCGACTCATATATGATTTTTGTTAGCCAAAAGCGAACAAACCAGGCTTCGAGCAGAAACCTGGTTTGCTAAAAGCTTGGTTGAACGGCTTACTTCACTAGGATCACTTCGGACCGAGATTCCTGATTCATTGGCATGGACATATTAGCCGGCCCGGACACAACGATGGTCCCCTCCAAAAAATTTTCCAAATTCGACTTTACGAACAATCCCTCTTTGAAAGCAAAGTACCAGATGCCGCTGCCCTCCATTTCGCCTTCAAAGTTAAGATTAGCGCCCATCTGCTGACCAGCCCCTTCCATGCTGCTTTTGGATTTGCTGGCGATCTTTAAGCAATCATAACCGAGCACGTTTTCAATCGCTTCTAATGTGTTCGTCGTCTCTGAATGGACCTGAATATTAAGTCCGGCCTGACTGACATCGGTCGTATCCCGCTTGGTCCAGCTTTGGCCGATCTTAATCGGTTGGGCTGGCAAATCGGGCAATACATTCCGGAAAAATGATTTGATGCTCTGCTTCCCGCCAAGCATCATTCCCAAATCCACGGTAATTGAATCAGCGCCCGGCATTTCTAATTCCTTACCCAGCCGGCTGAAGACAAGAGCGAAGGATTTGCCGATGAAACCGCTTAAATCCGGGATCATCTCCCTCCCCATGGCTTTGGAATCGACGCGGATCATATCGATGACCACAGACGTCCTAAGATGATCCCCCTTGTCCACATTAAAGCCTGTCATGGTGAAGCGGAGAAAGGTATTGACCGTCGTTTCCATGGATTGCCCCATCTGTTCCATCGTGGTCTTTTGCTTGGCTGTGCTCTGGTATTTCCAGGTATCCTTGACTGCCGGGCGATAATTCAGAATGTAACCGCTTTTCTCATCCCCCCAGAATGGCTTTTTGGCCGCACAGCCGAGGCCGATCACCATAATGAGGCCTAAAATAAATAGACAACTGGAGAGACGAAAATAGATCTTGTCATTCACCATTTGCTCCTCCAATAGATTAAAATAATTTGCTCCGCTGGACCATCGAATTCTATCCGTTGAAATCCGAAATTCGATTTGGCTGGCGGATTTGACTGTTTGTAAGATGACATCTCGCGATGCCTTGATTTCAATGCGTTCAAGTGGCAAAACCCGACTCCTTCAGAATCGGGCTTTGCCACTGGTGGCTGCCCACGGATGGCCATTGATCGCTAACAGATCACTGATCCGCTGTGAATGATCACCGGTCACTGATGAGTGTCCAACCAGCACAAATCACTGGACCGGCTTCCCATCCGTATCGATTAACTTCACTTCGCCGAAGCCCAATTCTTTCAGCGATGGTTCAACTTTCGCGCGATCGCCAACCACGATCCAAACGATCTGATCAGGACGCAGCAGTTTTTTAGCCGCTTTCGACATATCCATGAGTTTCAGATTGCGCAATTTATCGGGATAAGTTTGATAATAGTCATCGGGCAAAGCGTAGGTGACGATCTCACTGATGGAACTGCCCACGGCACCAATGGTTTCCCATGAACCCGGCAGGCCAAGGATCTCATTCTGTAATACCTTGTCCAGTTCTTCCTGCGTCGCTGGGCGAACCGTGAGGATGTCGCTCAATTCTTTTTTGATTTCTGCAACGGATTCTTTAGTCTTATCCGCTTGGATCGACGTGTAAGCAATGAATGGCCGCTGACCTCGTGCGGACACAATCGCGCTCCCCGCCCCATACGACCAGTGCTTGTCCTCTCGGAGATTCATGTTGATACGGGAGGTGAATGTGCCGCCCAGAATTGAATTTAACATGTTCATAGCAATATCGTCTGGATCGGCTTTGGGAGGCGCAATATGACCCGCCAGAATGACCGATTGCGGCGAGCCTGGTTTGTCAATCAGAAAGACAGTCGACTTCGACGGATAGTCGACAGTGCGAATATTTTTCTTTGGTACGGTGCCTGGTCTCCAATTGGCAAATAGCTTTTCCAGTTTCGGTGTAATTTCGCTCAGCTTTGTATCCCCGACCACCACCAGCGTGGCATTGTTTGGTTTAAACCATGTTTGATGAAATTTGGCCAGGTCTTTGGTTGACAACTGGTTCACCGATGCTTCTGTGCCAGAACCAGTGAATGGGTTGCCGTAGGCATGATCCTCGCCATACAGAAACCGCGGGAACACCCGGAGCGCCATCTGGAACGGTGACGCTTTCTCTTGTTTGATTCTGGCAAGTTGTTGCTTCTGCAATCGAATAAATTCCTTTTCGGGAAACGAGGGGTTCAAGATCACATCCGCAAAGATATCCAATGAAGCATCAAGATGTTCTTTCAAGGCGGATAAATAGACATTCGACATATCCAGGCTTGAGCCGGAGCCAAGCTGAGCGCCCAGCAGCGCCAACTCCTCGCTGATCTGCAAAGCGTCCCGCGTCTTCGTCCCCTCATCCAACATATTCATCGCCAGACTGGCCGTCCCCGGCAGGCCAAATTGATCCGCTGCATAGCCAGCATCAACCAGTAAATTGAAATTGACTACTGGGATCGCATGGCGCTCAGCCAGGATGATTTTGAGGCCATTTGATAATGTGGCGCGCTGCAATTTGGGGAATTTGACATCTGGGGCAGGACCAAGATCGGGCAATTTCGAGCGATCGACTTTTGATTCAGCGCTTTGGTACTGCGGGAATGGGTGCACCTCGAGGATGTAAACGCCATCAGAGAGCCATCGTTTGGCCGTGTCCAATAGGTTTTGCGCCGTCGCCTCGCGGACTCGCTTGAGTGTAGTCTTGTAGAAATCTGGGCTGCCGCCGTACACTTCATTGGTGGCCAAAATGTCCGATTTGCCGCCAAATCCACCAATACGCTCAATGCCACGCACAAAACCTGCAATGAACTGGGTCTTGACCCGCTTCAGTTCAGCTTCCGATGGTCCCTCTGCCAAAAATTTCTTCAGCTCTTCATCCAGCGCTTTTTCTACCTTGGTCAGATCCTCGCCCGGTTTGGCCGTCGCTTGAATGTAAAAAAGGCCAGCGATCTCCCGCTTATCAATGTAGGCTGCCACATCCGTGGCAATTTGATCCTCATAAACCAGGCGTTTGTACAACCGCGACGTTTTGCCTGATGCCAGCACATCGCTGACCAAATCGAGATAATCGGCACAGGGCGTGCCCCAACCTGGCACATTCCACACCTTATAAATCCGCGCCTGCGGAACGCGATCCTCAACGGTCTGACGGATCGTCCCAGTTCGTTTGGCAATGAAAGACTTATGCTTGGGCACCGGCGGCCCGGAAGGAACGCCACCAAAATAGTACTTCACTTTTTCCAGCGCTGCTTGGGTATCAATATCCCCGGCAATGGAGATCACGGCATTGGCCGCGCCATAATAGGTTTTAAACCACTCATGTACATCTTCTAAAGATGCCGCATCGAGATCCTCCATCGAGCCAATGACGGTCCAGGAATAGGGATGTCCGGCTGGAAAACAGTTCTTCGTAACCAATTCATCTACGACCGAATATGGCTGGTTCTCATACTGGCGTTTTTCATTTTGAACGACGCCGCGCTGTTCATCCAGCTTAGCTTGATCGATGGCGCCAATCAGATGTCCCATGCGATCCGACTCCATCCACAGCGCCAGATCAAACGCCGAGACCGGTACGTTTTCGAAGTAATTGGTGCGATCCTCGTTGGTTGTTCCATTTAAATCCGTAGCGCCGGCTTTCTCCAAGGGCTTGAAATAATCATCGTTAAAGTGTTCACTGCCATTGAACATAAGATGCTCGAACAGGTGAGCAAAGCCGGTCTTGCCTGGCTTTTCGTTTTTCGACCCGACATGATACCAGACATTGACCGCCACAATGGGTGCCTTGTGATCCTCATGGATGATCACGGTCAAGCCATTATCCAGCACAAATTTCTGGAATGGAATGTCGATCTCTTGAGCGGGTGCTTTCATCGAAAAGAAGGACACAAGGACGAATAAAAGAAAAAGTGGTAGGAAGATTGAACGGAAGCCTCTTTGTTGATTCATTGTTTCTCCTTCAAAATGTGATGAATTCTTTGGTGAATTTGGAACGTATTACGAGACATTCAATATTTTGTTACCATAAAGATTTTCACAAATTATTTCGCCTATACTCGGGCACAGCATGATGCGTTCTTTGGCTCGCACCAGAAAATTGTTGTTCCCATCGCTCGGATCGCAATTTTATCCAAGGCGAGTGCTCCTACAAAGGCAGAAATCCCAGCAAGGGTCATGTGTCGGCTGAAAAAGATGCTGTTCTGAATATCATCAGCAGGTATGGCAATTGTGCCCATTCAATAAATTTGGTCATGAAACTCATTTGATGCCCGGTGTGCGTTCCAGATCAATTTTAATTTGAATGATCTCCCCGTTCACCTCCGCTATTCCATATTTGTTCTGAAAATCTTGAAATCTGATGGCGTTCGCTGAAGTATCGATTACGGTGATAAAGGGATCAAGATTCGTGACCAATGATTCAAATGCGTTTTGAGCATCGCCGCTGGATGGATAGCGGACGATGATCTGTCTATAGCGCCCCACCGTGGGGTCTTTGTACGATCCCATGACGCCGAACACTTTGCCATTCAATTTCAAAACATCTCCCTCCCCAAAAGTATAGATCGGCTGCAAAGCGTAGGGACCGCGAATCAGCAATTCAGAGCCAGGGACGAGATGTTCCTTCGGTAACAGGTCGAACAGCTTTACCGGGCACTCGGGTGGGATGAATTTCAGCGTCTGCCGGCTGAGTTCTCGCATCACTGGGATCAGCCTTTCATCTCCAGCAAAGCTGTTGACGAGAATGAAATAGCTTCCTTTTACCAGGGTGAACTGATATTTATTGCCCGAATTTCGAGCGTCGATCTTTTCGATCGGGGTCTCTTCGCCACATTTCATTAGATAAATACCCAATGCTGCCTCGGGACTATCCATTTGATAGACCTCTAAAACCATTTCCCGGTCCTTTTGTCGATACCCCTGCACCAACAATTCCTTAAATCCAAATTCCAAAAATAGCTCTGCCCCGCCGTCGATATAATTGTACAAATCGCTTCCGACAAAGCGGAGCGTTTTACCCGAGGTCGTCCACCCCACGACAAAATTGTCATCAGGGAGGATGATCCCAGCATGGCAATCCAGAGAAACCCCCATGATAACAATCAATAAAAACGCTTTTTTCATAGCTGCATGTTCCGTGTATCCATTTCGAAATTTCCTGCTGAAGGGATGGCATTCACAAGTTTTTGCCATCGCTTCAGGGATCCATCTCTCTATCGTGTGTTGAACGTTGACATTAGATCCGAATATGCTGAATTTTCTTTGCATCCGCGATTCCCAGGCCGAGCCGCTCCGCATAGCGGAGATATTCGGTAAAACGAGGATGCTCATTAACAGGCACATTCATGGCTTTTCTTTTTTCCACCAGAAGCTGATGACAGACCATATCCAACGCAAATGGATCAGTTGCGAAAAATAGCCGATTGTAGAGATAAGTGAACTTGGCGTTCGGCATGGGCCCGCCATCATATTGGGCGCGCAGACCGTCGGTGATGTTCAATACCAGCTTATCGCGAACCACTGGGAATGCCAGCACCTCGGTGCAGACGTCGAAAAACAGCGGGCGATGCAATCGATTGGTATTGCAGATGGCACCGTAGCCCAGGTTTTTCGTGGCCATGGAAATGCCATTGCCAGTATTCTTAAACACCGGCACATTGATGATTTTGGTGAGCTTTTGCGTCACCAGCTTCCCAAAATAGGAATACTGGCCATTGAATACGTGTTGGTTTAAATAAGCCTTGTCATCTTTCGGACCTTCGACATCGGCCCAATAATAGACATTCAGATCAAAATTATTCGCGCTTACATGGGTGCCATCGGGATTGAGCCAGCGGCTATCGTCCTGTGTTTTGCCCTCTGCGGCTTCCTCATCCATGGTTTGCAGGCCCTCAATTCCGATGCCAGGATATTTTTCTTTCGTAAATCCGGCATCGATGAGCATGTAATCAAATCGATCCCAGATGATGATGTTTTCAGGCTTAATGCCATTTCCAATCAGCCAATCGATGATGGCATCTACAACCTCGAGCCGGGTGCTGATCAAACCAGGCCCCACTGGATTGACCTTGATCCCTACTATATCATCTTTTTCGAAAAATAGTTTGAAACTTTTGCGAAGATCACGGCCAGTCAAATTTTCGACGCCTGTTTTGACCATCTGTTTGACAGCGTTTGCATCGATCTGGTCTTCGCTCATGGCATTGGGATGATGAACTTCTACGACCCTGCCAGGAAAAGGCCCTGGCAATGAGTACGGGGTTCTGGGGATTTTCAATGCATCTTCAATATTGGTTTTGGGCCTTGGAGGTGGTTGGTTTTTTTGGGCATCTTGCGCCCATAACGTAGGAGTGCCAAGAACCAGCCCAGCGCTGGCAGCACCCCATTTCAAAAAATCACGTCGCTTGAGATGAAATCTATCGGGCATGGTCCGATAGCCCGATTCTTTTTGGCAGGACATTCATGTCTCCTTGCAATGATCCAGAGTAATTCAGTGAAGCAAATGCTTCGCTTCAAATTATTTTTCTTAAAATTTCCCAAACCGCAGCATCACAATGGCGCTTGGCCCTGAAAGATCATCATTGGAGCTGAGCCGCGAGTTTTCTTCGACACCGCTGACGTAGCGATAACTGGCGCCCGCGCTGAAGCGAAACCATGTGGTTACATTAAGATCCAGTGTGGCGCCAGGTTCAAGAACAAAGACCCCGTCGCTCAGTTGGTCATGGAAAGTGATATCGCCCATTTGATTGCGATACTGAATAGAGCCTCCGCCAATGAGGGCATGAAACGAGAAATGAAGCAATTTGTCGGAATTTACCACCCATTCGACCTCCAACCCGCCGTATCCGAAATCGATGTATCGTTCATTCAGCGGCCCGAGGCGATTGGCCGTAACATCATTGACCAGACCATATCCTCCCCCACCGATCATCAACTTATGGTCAATGATCCAACCGCCACGACCGCCCACAAATAGCCCGAATTCCTTATTAACCGAAGAAATTTTCAGCACCGGGCCTCCAAATCCGCCGTGCTCGACCTCCCCGCTGAACAGTGTCTCCTGCTGGCTCAATGCCGGCAGAGAGATCACCAGTACCATCCAGAATATTCCAGCAATTGTTTTCATTTTTTGTTCCTTTCATTTAATGTGGATACTCACGGATTCTCACTCGACAGCCAATCTTTTCGTTACCAACAGTCAAACTATAATGTTATAGATTGGGATGCTTTAGATGAAAATCGGTCGCATCCTGATACGTTTTGGCTACGAGAAGGGTTTCAGCTTCACCGAAAAGTTTTCCGATAAAAGTGATACTGGTGGGCGAGCCCTGCTCATTGAATCCGTTGGGAACTACCACCGCTGGGTGGCCGGTCAAATTTGTCAATAGCAGCACATCTCCGCCATACGATGGCGTGACAAACACATCCACCTGAGACATCACTTTGGCCATTTTTTGCTGGAGCAGGGTTCGGACGCGATTGGCCTGGATATATTCCACCGCAGGAATAAACCGCGAATGCCGAAATACATTTGGCCAGGCGTTTTTCCCCTGGCGAACCAGCAGGTCATCTCGATTGGAACGAGTGAGATCATCAAACGCTGCTGCCGCCTCGGCATTGAGGATGAAGCGCAGGGCGCTCACTGGTTCATTGGGCAATTCAATTGGAACAAGATGAATCCCCTTGGATCGCAGGACGTCTAATACGGCTTCATCATTGGCTTTGGCTTGCTTATCTTCTCGGTCTGCCGCAAAAGCCCGCTGGAAATATCCGATCCTCAATTTTCGAACATTTCGACTTGCGTCCCAGTTGAACGGGAGATCGACGATGGTGAGATCTTTTCCATCTGGACCATAAATAACATCGAACACCAGTGCGCAATCTTCAACCGAGCGGCAAATGGGGCCGATCTTATCCATGCTCCAGCTCAATGCCATGGCGCCATGTCGACTCACGCGACCGAAGGTCGGCCTCAGTCCAGTAACCCCACAGCGAGTTGACGGCGAAACAATCGACCCATAGGTTTCCGTTCCGATGGAAAATCCCACCAGTCCCGCCGCCGTAGCGGCAGCAGGCCCAGCCGAAGAACCGCTCGAGCCTTGGGATAGGTTCCATGGGTTTTTGGTAGTGCCACCGAACCAAACATCTCCCCAGGCCAGCGCTCCCATGCTCAGTTTGGCGATTAACACTGCACCAGCGCGCTGCAATCGCTCCACCACCGTAGCGTCATAATCCAACATCTGGTCCTTATGCGTCATCGCCCCCCACGTGGTTTTATAACCTTTGGTCGCCAGAAGATCTTTAGCGCCCCAGGGAATACCATGTAACGGACCGCGATACTTTCCAGCGGCAAGTTCTTTGTCAGCTTCTGCTGCCTGGCGCAAGGCCAGGTCCTCCGTCAGGGTGATCACGCATTGCAATTGTGGATCGTAACGCTTCAGCCGCTCCAGATACATTTTGGTCAGTTGCATCGAACTAATTTTTCGTGCTTTGATCAATTGCGCCAAATGTATGACTGGCATAAACGCGAGATCCTCTAAATTGGCGGGCACAGGAGGGGTCGAAATACGACTGATCTTTATGGGCAACTTCTTGGTCTCAAATTTCATCCCAGGCAAAATCGGATTGAATTGGATCGCTGGCGGCACGCTGTTATCAATGGGAATGGTTCGAAGTTTCTCATAGGCTGATAAATTCTCATGGACCCCGTCCAGCATCAATTCCCGCTCAGCATCCGTGAACTCCAGCCCAACAATTTTCTCTGCCTCCTGAATCATCGTTTTGGTGATTTGGGGTTCGCCCTGTCGCTGAAATTTTGCCAAAAGCAGTTTTGGAACGAACGTAAAAAAAATACCAAGGCTGGAAAAAAAACCGCAGAACTTTCGACGGGTGATATCGATTCGGTCAGCCATAATAAAATTTCCTCCCTAAAATCTTGTGGGCCTCAAAATCGCACCGCTTCGAAGAAGCATGGATTCCCTTTGCCAAAAGGTGGATGACACAGGCATGACATTTCAGCCCATTACTCGAATTATGCAATTGAAACTACTCCCCCAGCTTTGGGTATAAATCATCCCACCATTGTGGCTGATCTTTCAGCCACTTATCAAACCAGGCTAAGATCGTCTTGGTCCACTTGATGCGCTTAGTATAATTCAAGATGTGATGATTTTGTCCCTCGACCTCAATTAGTTCCACTTCCTTGCCGAGCAATTTGAGCGCGGTATAGAGCTGTCGGCTTTCACCCGGCGGTACGTTGGTATCATCCGAGCCATGTAAAAGAAGCAGCGGCGTTTTTATTTTATCTGCGTGAAATAAGGGGCTTTGATCGACATAAATATCCTTTCGGTTCCAGGGGAAACTATTGGCTGCAGCGACCGCGCTGTATATATATCCCCAATATCCCTCGCCCCAATAGCTCGAAATGGAACTAATGCCAGCATGAGCCACTGCAGCGGCGAACATGTCGGTACGAGTCTGCAATAGCATCGTCATAAAGCCACCATAAGATGCTCCAATACAGCCGACGCGTTTTTCATCGACAAATGGATGAGCGGCTAAAAATTTTTTCACCCCATCGATGATCTCATCAGCTACAACAATGCCCCAGTCGTTTACATGAAGCGCTGAAAACTCCTGACCGTACCCTACCGCTCCACTGGGTTGCAGCACATAGACGATGTAACCATTGGCAGCGTAGAGGTTCTTTGGGTATCTCCCGCCAAACTCGCGCGTCACTGGCGTGGTGCCGCCATAATAATAGACAATGCAGGGATACTTTTTTGCTGGATCAAAATCGGGCGGATAGTAGATATGACCATCGATCTCGACATCGCGCGCGTTTTTAAACGTCCAATTTTCAACTTGGCCAAATGCAACATGCTGGAATGCCTCTGTTTCAGGATCGGCCAAGACCCGATACCGTTTCGTCTTCAAATCGATGGCATACGCCTTGGCGGGTGTAGAAGCGCTGGAGCCCACATAAACAGCCATAGGTCGATCAATCGCCAGGTCCATCGAACTGAGCACATCAACCCCTGTGTCGATCCGTTCAAACTGCCTTGTTCTGAGATCGTAACGATAAAGCCAACGAAATGATCGATCTGTGGTAACAAAATAGATGGCGTGTTCGGTTTTGCTCCAAAATGCCTGGCCAATCGTTGGATTGAAATCTCGGGTAATCGGCTCGATGCGGCGAGTCGCCAAATCATAAATATAAGCCTGAATATCGTAGTCGTTTGGAATTTTTCCCTTGGAGACATTGACACCGATCTCGCCGAACATGGAAGGAGCGCCTGTGACCAGCAGTTTGGTACCATCAGGGGACCATTGCACGCTACCAGACCAGCGACTGGTCCATAACGTGTCCAACGTCATATCAGCCAAATCGAGAATGAAAACTTCCTGTTTGGAATACGGTCGTTCCGTGAAATCTTCAATGGTGCGGCTAAACACGAGCTTTTTGCTATCCGGGCTAATGGAGTTCAAAACGGTCGACAACTTGCCGCTAGTCAGTCGTTGTCGAGTGCCTTGAGGTACATTGAGTCGATACAAGAAACTGCGGTTCCGCCAGCCTGGCTGTCGATCGGGCATTCCTTCCAGCTTTTTTAACCCGGACTTGTCTGGCTCGTGTTTCTCGATCACATCATAAATGATGAATGAGGCGTCAGGAGACCAGGTATGCTGACCCAGGTCTTTTACTTTTTCTAAAATTGGCGTTGCCGTGCCATGATCGAGATCAACGATCCATAGCGTTGTGCCCTCTTTGCCAGAACTGGTATAAGAAAACTTCTTGCCTTTCGGAGCCCAGTTCACATCACCGAGCTGCATCCCTCCGCGGTAGGTGCTGATAAGCTTTCCATCAGCGACTCGCTGCAATTCAATCCATGATTCTGACTCATCACTCGGAGGCAAGCTCCGTCTCAGTCGGATGGCAGCCAATTCACCATTCGGTGAAATTGAGATCGATACCACCTTTGGGCCGTCAAGCAAAAGGCGAATGCTCTTGCGTTGCTTTGGTGAGACTGTCGTCAGTAGATCGTTCTTGCACCATGGTTCAGTTATTTGCAGCATCGCCGTAAAGCTCAAAGGAGAGCGATTGGCAGGGTCTGTTAATAATTTGACCAGGAGCAGGTGTTTGCCGGTCTCCAATTTGAGCTCTTGACTGTATTTTCCTGCTTCGACTTGGGTGGAATCATCTTTCGGCCGATCGGAGACTGACTTTTCCCCAAGCTTTTGGCCGTCGACATATATCTGGAAAAGATGGTGACTGGAAATCACTAATTTCATTTTTATCCATCGCTGGGCATCGAGATAGGAGGCTAAATAAAAAAAATACGGTTGCTGTTTGTTGGTAAACCTGCGATCGAGCGACGCAAGTGAATCGACGGCTATGCGCTGCCATTGAAACGTGCTCGAAAGATCCCATTGAAAAACCTCCCCAGCGCTGGGCCATAATTTTTCCAAATCGAATTGCTCAAACGCCAACAAGCTTTTCAGATCAAATTCTTTCCCGTTGATATTTTTCGTGCTGTGAAAAATCGGCATTTGGGCTTTAATTGGACCGAGCAGTAGCCAGTCGGCTATGGGGATTTCAATTTTGCTTTGCTCAGCGCCCCATGCCATCACCTTCAAAAAAAGAATAATAGTAAGCGTGAGGATGAAAATAGAATGCGTCGCTCTGAATAATTGTCTGCCCATCGTTTCCCTCTTTCTAATTCATTGTGAACCAATCTGCTCACGGTAATGAGTTGTTTTATCATTTCATTTGAAAACCCGATACTTCTTGACGAATCCGACAGGTTGATAGCTCATTTTCGCCTGGCGTAATCCCGGATCGCCCAGATCTTGTTCGCGATTGATGAATTTATATTTTTCTGGTAAAATAGAGGCAAAGCATTGATTGACGAATTGGTATATTCCCTTGTATTTGCTCAATGCTTTTTCGAAATGAATGACAAAGCTTTGTCCGTGGGCCAGTTCTTCCCCCAAAGTATAAGCCGCAGGTTCTCCCTCGACGTAATAGATCCCGCCACATAATTGGAGTTCCTCTGCCTTCTCCAACGCCTCTTTGCTGGCCTTGTAATCACCAGGATTGTCGCGACCGTCACGCCATAGTTCCAGCACCCGAATCGCGTCAGGGAGAAATTCCATCAGTAATGGCCTCCCTTCATAGTTGTAGTTGTTGATGAAGGCATTGACCAAATTTTTTTTCTTGTGGTATTTTCTTCCAGCTAATTTAGCCAATTCGTTGCGATCATAAAGATAATCGAAATTGTCGCGATCCTCTATCACCCTAAAGCCCCATCCCTCTAACTGTCTGGCCTGGGCTTCGGAAGCACATTTCATCCCATGGTGATGCCGAAATAATAGATCCAGCAGTGGCTGCTCTGGAATGCCAAAGGGAAGCATAAAAAAAGGATTTTGCTGATCCTTTCCTAAGATCACTAATAAGCCCCCCTCCAGTTGAGATAATCGATATTGATGCGTTTCACGAAACAAATAGATGTTGGCAAATGAAAACTCCGAAATCCCTTCATTCAATTCTTGAAATTTTGGGTGCAATTCTGGCCGTAAATCCATCGTTATGTCAATTGACTCTGGGTAATTTGGTATCATGATCAAACGTCCTTTATGAATTAAATATCATCTATCCTACTGATCCGAAAGGTGTGCTAAGCATAAATGAATTTGGTAATCGTTCTTTTTGGCGATTGCATTAATTGATTCAATTCATCAATCTTAAACTTACAAAATTAAAGCTATAAAATCAAGAACTCTTTTTCTATGCACCAGACCTTTAATAAATTTCACAGCGTGACCTTAATAGAGAGCATATCATGCGGACCGAATAACCGAATGCTAAAATTTGCACTAATGATCTTCTCTTGAAAAATATGGAATCCAATTTGGCCGAGGATCTCCTGCGAATGGAAGAATCACTTTAAGAGTAGCATTGTATATATAACTCAGTCAAATTGGATTTTTGAGCGACTTTCATTTTAAAGTTAAAGCCAACAAACGTCCCTCCTGCTGGCTGGCAAAGGAGGCAAGAATAGCAATTCCCACTTTGAAGCCTAGGCCTACCAAGATAGGGTGTTTATAGGTTTGTTTAAGCCAAGCTGACTCAACATTATTTAGTCAGATCGAAATAGAGATGCCTGTCCAACGATTAACGGAAGATAAGACATTCCGTTTATTATTGATATCTTACAACCTGATTTGATGAACCATTTGCTGTGAAATCCATTAGGAAATTTTCCAAATTGAAAATAATTTTTCTTGACTATTTCGTTCATTTTGATTATATTTTAAGCCGTTATGAAAAAGGACAAGCCAAAAGATCGAGTGACGAAGAAACGCATTGGCAAAATAACATTCGGTCGAGAAAATTATTTTATCTTCTTAATCGGGATTTTGACACTGGTGTTGGGGTATATTTTCTTAGCCCAAGGACCAGCCGATAGCTTTTGGTCATTGACCGTGGCACCAATACTTTTGGTGTTGAGTTATTGTGTGATAATCCCATTGGCGATTCTATATCGCAAAAAGGGCTCGCAGTCCAAAGCTGAGCCGTCGAAATAATCATGATGCCTCATGCTGGAACATTATTTATGGGAATTGCGTTAAGCAAATGAGGCAAAAATGATTAACGGGCGATGAGCTCAGGTGGTTGAGAGCGTTCCGCAATCGCGCGGAAAGGTCTCGAAAATAGCAAGTTCAAACAAACGGGCGATTAGCTCAGGTGGTTGAGAGCGCCTGCCTTACAAGCAGGAGGTCACTGGTTCAAGTCCAGTATTGCCCACCATCCGAAAGTTTATAACAACGCCATGGAAATAAGTAAATCGAATACAACAAGGGGTCGTGGTGCAGTTGGTTAGCACATCGGCCTGTCAAGCCGAAGGTCGCGGGTTCGAGCCCCGTCGGCCCCGCCAATAAGGGCTATCACTGATAGCCCTTTTTTTTCAGCGGTAAATTTTTGGTTTCTAATACAACATGCTGAATTCAATGAAACCTATCATTTCTCCCAATGCAGGAATCTATTTAGTGCTTGAATGAAAACCGCATCATTTGATTTCATCCCAGCCTTCTCCTATAACAGGAGAGGGAGAAAAAACGTTCCCACTCTCATTCCAGGAGAAGGGGTTAAGGCATGAGCTGTGAAATGGCAAAGCTTGATAGTATCGTTTCAGTTGCTGATTATGGTGTTCTCATTCAAGCACGATTTAATAGTGGCTTTTTAAGTCAAGTCGAAATAGCGAAGCCTGTCCGCCAGTTGCTGGACGGTATGATTTTCAGTTCGGGAGTGAAACTTTGCAACTGAAATTTTATATCGGACTTTGGTATTCGGGCGATCGACGCTCATTGCACATAACCGATGCCAACCATGCTTGAAGATGAATATCTTACCATTCGTGACGAACACATCGCTAAGCTAAGAGTCAAGGGCTCTCTTTTCATCGGAACCGCATCTCCAGTCTCGACTGAAGCTCAGGCCCAGCAGTTCATCCAGCGGATATCTCAAAAATATTTCGATGCTACGCACCACTGTTATGCATATCAGCTCGGCTTCCCACCGAACCCGCTTTATCGGGTGAGCGATGCGGGAGAGCCATCGGGGACTGCGGGGATGCCAATTCTTTCGGTGATAAGAGGCAAAGGATTAACCAATATCTGCGTGGTCGTGACCCGATATTTCGGCGGGACCAAGCTCGGCAAAGGGGGACTGGCACGGGCCTATGCCGATTGCACATTGTTGGTCATCGAGCAGAGCACCATACAGAAGAATTTTATTGTTCGGCAATTACATTTAGATTTTGATTATCCATCGATAAGTTCGGTGATGGGCATTCTTTCGACGTATCAAGCAACCATTATCGAATCGAATTTTGATCAACGGGCGCACTTGGTGGTCTCACTCCGAACCAGCCAAATCGAAAATTTAAAACGCCAATTGCTGGAAGCAACGGCGGGAAAAATACAAATCCAATCTGCAAACTAAATGGAACTTTTATTGGCAATCTTGGGGCTTGGATTGTCTGGCTTATTTTCTGGCTCAGAAACGGCCTTTTTGTCGGCCAGCCGACTGAGAATAGAGGTATTGCATCGCCGAAAGGCAAAGGGAGCAACAGCCGCCTATCATTTTATTCAGCGGCCTGAAACGTTTATTGTCACGGCGTTGGTTGGCAACAACTTCAGCAATGTGCTTTTCACATCCCTCATCGTGCTCATCCTTCGGGAATACATTCAGGATTTCATGCTCGTGCTCGTCTCCACGAGCCTGATTTTAATCTTCGGCGAGATCATTCCTAAAGCCATCGCCTGGGAGTACGCAAATCACCTGGTCATTTCCCTCGGACGTTTACTGCAATTGTTCAAAGTGGTGTTCAGCCCGCTCATTTTTTTTCTGATGAGCATTTCGAACTGGCTGATGCGCAGGTTCAACGTGTCCAATCAAAAAACAATTCCCGAAATCCTCACCCGCAGCGATGTCCAAAAATATATCTATGAAAGCGAACAATACGGCGTCATAGCATCTCAGGAGCGAGAGATCATCAGCCGGATCTTTGATTTGCGCACAACTCGTGTTAAAGAAACCATGATCCCCAGAACCGATATTATTGCCATGAGCATCAATTCTTCAATCGATGATCTGATCGCCAAGATCAATGAGACTGGGGTCTCGCGGCTGCCGATTTATGATGGCGATATCGATAACATCGTAGCCGTCGTCTATGCAAAAGATCTTTTTTTCAATCCCAAAGAACTCAAAGAGATCGCAGAAGAGATCCTCTATGTGCCAGAAACGAAATCCGCTTTTGAATTGCTGAAAGAATTTCAGCAACAGAAAATGAGCATTGCCGTTGTGCTCGACGAATACGGCGGCACGGCTGGCCTTGTCACTTTGGAAGATATCATTGAAGAACTTTTTGGTGAAATTTATGACGAGTTCGATTTGGATCATGAGCCCATTTATGTGGTTGAAGATGAGAAGACCATTCGAGTGGTTGGCCAAGCTGAAGTAGACGAGCTGAATCAAAAATTTGGGCTGAACATTCCAGAGGGCGATTATACCACCCTTGGTGGATTTATCACCGATCACTTGGGCCGAATTCCTCGGGCAGGAGAGAGTATCGATACCGATCAATTCAAACTTATTATCGAAAAAGCCAGCCGCAAACGGGTAATTTTGGTCAAAATCATCCTGAAAAATCACGTCAAATGACCTAACAATTGCCTCGTTGCTCATGAAGCGCAAAAATCTGCGCAAGAAGCAATCCTCCCAGCGATAACATGCTGACCAAGGTCAATGTCCAATACAAACCAATCACATCTGCCAGAGCTCCAATTGGCGTCATCAATAAACCAGCCATTCCCCAACCGAATCCCATCATGAGTGATGATACCAGGCTGGCCTGTTGGGGGACGCTTTGCTGGCCCACAACGATATTGACCGAAGTCGAGAGCTGAATAAAGAGGCCTAATAGCGCCAAACAGACCAGGCTCCATCGGGATGGTATGTTGATGAATCCCAGCGAGCATGGCAAAACCGCAGCGAACGAGAGCTGCAAAGTGCGCTTGCTACCAATACGATCAAACAGATAACCTCCAATTAGGATTCCCGCGGTGGTGAAAAATTGAAATATTGCCAGCGCGGTTCCTCCGAGCGCACGGCTCTCCCCTTTCGATGTCAAAAACAGCGGAATAAAACCGGCAAATGACTGGACCATGGTAGCCCGAATCACCACCATCAAAAAGAGATTTAGCAGCAAGAAACGATGCGGATGAAAGCTATCACGAATGGGGGGCTGCGGACGAAATCGGTGCTGAACCGAATGAGGCGCCAGGAGCAATTTGGCGCAATAGAGCGAAAACAGAATCGACGGCAATATGGTATAAGCGGCAGATTTTATTCCCCATCGATCCGTTAGAGGAATAATCACTAAGCTTCCGAGGGCGACGCCCAAGGCACCAGCCGTATTAAAAATCGACATGGAAAATCCCTTGCGATGATGATTTGCAGACCCAGCGGCGGCTGCGCCAGCAGGATGAAACATTGCCGTCCCAATGCCACTCATGACCAAAATAATGATCAATGTGAAATAGCGGTTCACCCATCCGAGAAACCCCATGAACATTGCTGTCATCAATGGACCAAATATGAGAAAGTAATTGCGGGGCAACCGATCAGAAATCAGGCCTGTAATAGGCTGTAACAGCGAGCTCGAAATTGAGAAAATTGAAAGCAATAATCCCACCAGAGCCAGAGATAGCTTCAGTTTCACCACAATAAATGGAAGAAGCGGAGCTAAAAAACCGTTATAGAAATCCGTTGTAAAATGCCCGATGGTTGCCAGCCAAAGCGTGTTATGGCCAGATATCTTCTGATCAAGTTTTGGATCCGTTTTGTTCGTGTTCGTTCTCCAATTCATTAGCAATAAAAGGACCACCCATTCTTTCATTCAGACAATGAATTCCATTCGGTTGATTGGAAACCTGAATGGCTACTGAAGCAAATCCCAGGCGATCAATGCCGTCAGCCGGGCAAAATCGATTAATTGTTGAATTTCAATATACTCATTGGCCGTGTGTGCGGTATCACCGCCAGGGCCCCATCCGACGGTAAGGACTCCATGTTGAACAAGATTTTTCGCATAGGTGCCGCCCCCATACCAATTGGGGTAGCTTTGAAACCCAACTCCTGTTCGGTATATTTTTGAATCAATCTCACTAATTCATTTTCGGCTGGCACGCTAAAAGCAAAGCTTTCGGATAGCGTCTCAATTTTAAAATGGCCATTTGGAACACGATCGATGCATTGCTGTAGTTGATGCAGTATGTTGGTTTTGTTCATCCCTGGAACAGTTCGGATATCCAGGTAGATGGAACAATTGGCTGGAACGACGTTGGCAGCAATTCCTCCATGAATTTCGCCGAGATTCAGAGTCGGCGCCCCCAACAGGGGATGCGGTTCATATTCCAATCGAAGCCCTTCTATTTCTGGAAGAAGTTTTGCCATCATGAAAATCGCATTGATTCCCTTTTCTGGCGTCGAACCATGGGCTTGTTGACCGATCGCTGTGATCTTGATCACGAGCCGGCCCTTCTCCGCGATGTCAATTTCCTTCATTTCATAGCCGATATCTGGGACAATCGCATGGGTGGGATCAATGAGCCTTTCCGCCAGCAAATAGCCGATTCCACAATCCAACCCATTTGGATCGGCCGCTTCTTCGTCTGACAGCGCTGCAATCAGCAACTGTCCCGTGATGTGTTGGTCCAATTGCAACTGTTTGATGACCTCAGCCGCCAGCAACAGCGCTGCCAATGGGCCTTTATTATCATTCGTGCCGCGACCATACAATTTCCCATCCTTGACGACCACATCAAAGGGATCATGATCCCAGCCATCGCCAGCGGGAACAACGTCCATGTGAGCTGGTATCAGCAATCGTCTGCCGCTGCGATTTTTTCCCAGCTTCCCGATAATATTTGGTCGTTCCTTTTGTCGTGCAAATTCATCAAATGAAATGCTAAGTCGAGCGAATTCCCGTTTCACGATCTCCGCCATCCGATACTCTTCGCCACGAACCTTCAGGTATGGATGTTCAGATAGCTTTTCAGGAATCACATTGACGGTCCGCTGCCTAACCATCTCCGTTACCAGGTCAATCAACTGTTTTTCGAGTTTCGAAGCATGATGTTGAAAATATCGACGGATCGCTTCTGGTGGATTCATCGTTCACTCCGTTCTTTTCTATTGCAAATTTCCACAATAAAACCAAATGTCATATCGCTCAGTCGCTCAGTGCGAGCGATCTGAAAATTCTCTAAACGACCTAAAAATGCACAGCACCTCAGGGCGAATTTGATCGCTGACTAATGATTAGCAACCAAACCCTATGAAAAAGCTCTCTCGCTTCGCTTGAAAATTCTTTTTCCCCTTAAAATGGTGAATTCACACCTAAAGTTCCATTATATCAAAAACCTATTTAAATCGAAAAACAGAATTAAATCTGTTCTGAAAATTGACCAGATACCCCAGCAAACTCAACCTGCGAAAACTTCAGCCACCGAAATGATTAGATTAACTATTTCACTTGCCTCCGATGCCAATTTTTATTTTGCTGGTTTTGGGCAGCATGTATGATATGAAATTTTTCATGAAATGCAAGATATTATTTAGTGCGCTCGTTGAAAAATCGATCGGAGGACATTCCGTGAACAATATTGATCGCGTTACAGAAAAAATTGCTCCCAATCGACATTAATTCTGGCTGGAATTGCTCAAAATTAATTAGTTGTCGGTATTATATGGTCAAAATAGAAAACAGATTTGGTAATGCTGAATTCGACTACCTGATAAAGGCCAACAAGAGCAATTTTATTTCCTTCGTTTCCTAACAATCAACAAACCAGATCATGGGGGGATATCATGCGCATCTTAACCATCCGATGGACCTATTTGATAGTGGTCATTCTTTTTCTGGGCACGAGCTTATCAGCCCAAACGGTTATCCGGGTGAATTGTGGTGGCAATGAATATTGGGATACCGAACGAAATCTCTGGTATGCCGATCAGCCCTATACCCCGGGAAGCTGGGGGTATGAAAATCCTGGCTATTTTCTGTATTACGATTATCCGATCAGTGGGACCGACGATGATCCGTTGTATCAGTACGAGCACAACGCGCTGGATAATTATAAATTCACTGTGCCCAATGGGACCTATGTGGTCACATTGAAATTTGCAGAACTATACTATGACAATGTTGGCGAGCGGGTATTTCATGTCGATATTGAAGGAGAGCGAGTGCTCAACAATTTTGACATCTTAGCAGAAGTTGGTTTTGCAGCAGCGTGCGATAAGACATTCATCATTGATGTCAATGATGGAATTCTGGATATTCAGTTTATTACCATTGAAAAAGAGCCGGGCGTGACCCTGGCACACGCCAACATTAAGGCCATCGCTGTGGTGGAACAGGGCACCCATGAGCCCAAACTGTGGGTCGATCCACATGAGCTGGACTTTTATGATTATTCCTATAAGCAATCCTTTAAGATCAAAAATGGAGGCGAGCTCCCATTAGAATGGAGCTGCGCTGAAAACCCCGATGAGCCATGGATCACGTCTGTGTCCCCGACCAGCGGTACTCTGTATCAAGGGCAATACCAATATGTGGAGGTTCAGGTTTCCCGCGCTGGTCTGCCGGATGGACATTACGAGGGCAATATCTCCATCACCTCCAATGGTGGTAATGATAGCGTTAAAGTCATGATGGATGTGATTTCGAAGTTTGCCAGCTTACAGGTTCAGCCGCTCAAGCTGGATTATGGCGCCATCCTCACAAAAACGTCATTCACCATTAAAAACGTTGGAAATGCGGATCTGGACTGGAGTGCCCAGAATAAAAATAGCGACCCGTGGATCAAGCAAATTTTACCGGTCAACGGCAAGGTTGAGCCTGGAAAATCTCAAGAAATCCAGGTAACCGTTGACCGTTCTGGTTTAACCGACAGCACCTATCATGGCGTCATCTCGATTTCCTCCAATGGCGGCAGCGAAAATGTCGAATTGTTGCTCAATACATACAATAAGCCGCTCACCATCAATTGCGGCGGAAGTGAATACGTGGATAAAGACCAGCACCACTGGTCGAATGACCTTGGCTTCGTCGGCGGACAAACCGATTATTCCACGGTGCCCATTGAGAACACGGAGAATGATCAACTTTATCAATCCTTCCGATCGGGAATGAGCCGCTATCAATTTGCCGTGCAAAAGAATGGCTATTATCAAATCGTACTCCATTTCGCGGAACTACAGCACAATGCTGCCGGCAAACGAATTTTTCATGTGAAAATTGAAGATCAGTTGGTATTAAAAGATTTTGACATATTTGCCCAGCATGGCAAAAATTACGCTGTCATCAAAACCGCGCAAATTGAAGTGAAGGATGCCCAGCTTGATATCACATTCGAAAAACAGACCGGAGATCCCTGCATTGCCGGAATTGAGCTGCATCAGATTCCGTTGTTGCAGATGGATACGTCTTTTCTAAATTTTGCCTCAATCTTGACAAAAAGAAGTTTGGTGTTAAGAAATTATGGTACTCTGGATCTGACCTGGTCAGTGAAAAACGAGGGGAATGATCCCTGGTTGGTATCGATATCTCCTTCGAATGGGAATTTACCGCCCCAGGCGTCACGGACTGTCACCGTTACCATCGATCGGGCCAATCTGACTGACTCGCTCTATCAGGGCAATTTGGTCATTGAGACAAACGCGGGAAACGAAACCGTCACCATGGTGTTTGAGACCAAAAATAAGCCACTGAGGATCAATTGCGCTGGGAATGATTATCTTGACCAGGGGCTGAATTCATGGCTGGCAGATATGCTATTCGTTGGCGGCAGGACCACCACCTGCCAGGACAGCATTGCCAATACCGACGATGATCTATTATATCAGACCAATCGTTGCGGGATGAGCCAATATCAATTTGCCGTTCAAAAAAATGGGTGGTATCTGGTCGCTTTGCATTTTGCCGAAACCCAGCATCACTCATCTGGAAAGCGAGTCTTCGATGTTAAGATCGAAGATCAAATCGTGTTGGAAAATTTCGATATCCATGCGGAGGCTGGTAGCTTCGCTGCATGCATCAAAACTACCCAAGTTGAAGTGAAGGATCAGCAACTGGACATTTCGTTTATAGCGAAAACTGGAGAACCCTGCATGGCAGCGATTGAGGTTTTTCTCAAGCCAATGATGGCGGTTCAGCCCGCAACCTTGAAGTTCGGTGCCTTGTTAACTCGCAAACACTTCCTTGTGGTCAATTCGGGTCCAGTCGAATTGCAATGGCGAGCAACTCATCGTGGCGATGTGGCCTGGATCACATCGATATCTCCATCCAGTGGTACTTTGGCCCCATCGGACACGCAGCTTGTGACAGCCATGATCGATCGAACTTCTCTGACCGATAGCTTGTATCAGGGGCAGATAAGCATCGAAAGCGATGCCGGCGTACAAAATATCATTTTCGAAGCGCAAACCACGCATCAGCCGCTCCGAATCAATTGCGCGGGGGGCGAATATCTGGATCGAAATAATCAACTCTGGTTTGACGATTTGCTCGTCAGGGCTGGTCAAATAGTCACGTGTCAAGATAGTATTGCCAACACAGCAGAGGATCAGCTCTATCAAACCGCCTGGATCGGCTTGAGCAAATACGAATTACCAGTTCAATATAATGGTCTCTATGGATTTGCTTTACATTTTGCGGAGATTCAGCATCATGCAGTCGGCAGCCGGGTGTTTGATGTCCAAATCGAAGATAGCGTGATGTTCAAAGATCTCGATATTTATGCTGAAGCTGGCAGCCTTACTGCTCTTGTCAAATTAGGGAAGATCCAGGTCACAGATAATCAGTTGGATATCCGCTTCATCGCCAAAACAGGTGCACCATTGATTTCTGCCATCGAGATCTATCAAAGTCCCTTGTTAGCAGTAGCACCAACCTCATTGCAATTTGGCTCTATGCTCGTGCAGCGCCGCTTTAGCTTCACCAACATGGGCTCGGTTCCCATGCATTGGTCGGTGGTCAATCCATCCTCCCTGCCCTGGGTGAAGCAAATTGTTCCGAGCAGCGGCGTATTAGCGCCATCGGATACCCAAGCCGTCATCGTGACGATTGACCGCAGCGATCTGCCAGACAGCCTGGAATTCGATGGCATGCTTGAGGTGATCAGTGATGGGGGCGATCAGCCAATTGCCTTGCATGTGAACACATCAAAGCAGCCGTTGCGCATTAATTGTGGTGGTCAAGAATGGGTGGATGCGGACAGGAATTATTGGTTTGGGGATGTCTTTGCCAGCGCCGGACGATCGGTGACCAGCTTGGATAGCATCGCGAACAGCGAGAACGGCTGGCTGTATCAGACCGTCCAAATGGGAGCGACCCGTTACGAGTTGCCAATACAAAATAATGGTCGTTATCAAATCACGCTCCATTTTGTCGAGCTTTTTCACCAAACCGCTGGCAAACGAATTTTTGATGTCCAGATCGAGGATAGCTTGGTGTTAACAAACCTCGATATATTTGCGGAGTGCGGCGATCTCACCGCTTTGGTGAAGCAGGTTGTGGTCTCGGTAAAGGATCATCAACTGGATATCGAATTCATTGCCAAAACCGATGATCCAGTCATCGCGGGAATTGAGGTCGCTGAGGCCCCAGAAATTCCCACTGACCTCAGCCAAAACGATGGTCATCAGCCAATGCCAGATCGTTTCCAATTGGGACAGAACTATCCCAATCCGTTCAATATGGAAACTCGAATTCACTTTGCCCTGCCCATTGCCGGAAGCGTCACTCTGGAGATCTATAATCTATTGGGCCAGAAACAGCGAACCTTAGTCCAGCAAGAGATGACACCTGGCTTTCATTCCATTCTCTGGGATGGCCGCGATGCGCAGGGTGCTGAACTCAGCTCTGGGGTGTATCTGTATAAAATCCAGGTGACTCCAAAAGATGCGCAACAGCCTTCATTTCAAGGGATGAAAAAAATGTTATTGTTAAAATGATGCTTTGGGATTAAACGCTACGAGGATCGATCGATTGGTATTGGTCTTCCTCTGACCAGAATTTTGTATTCGAAATTGTACATGATCGCCAGTTGATCAGCGCGAAGCTGGAGGTTGCGCCCGTCGACTGGCGATCGTATTTTCGACATAAAAATTAGATGCTCTTCGTAACATCGTTTTGAATTGACAAATGAACATCCATAACGAAATTTAACGATATATCCATCGCTATTCTCGGCGACAAACTCATCGGATAGCGATAACGCCCTTGCCTCTCGTAAAACAATTACGACCAGTTTACTTATAAATCATCTTACATGGCTTATCCCGCTTACAAAGTTTTATCCCTTCCATGTGAATCCGATAAAATTGGAAGATGACTTCACCAACAGGATTCCACATTTGAATCCCGGTCAAGTCTGCGATTCAATTAAGATTTCCATTCGTGGAACAATACTTTGATCCGAAAATTTAATAGTAACAACGGTGAAAACTTTCATCGACCTGCATGGGATCGGCTTGGATGCCTGATCGATGTTGATATTTATTTTTTGTTGCACCCTGTGCCTAAATAAAAATTAGTTGTAAAATTCAAAAAATTATTTTGCAATTTCACTAAAAAGTTTTATATTACCGCCCAGTTTTTTCGATACTTCATCCATCAGATCTATGCCGAGCAATTTGTATCGCACCGTTTGATTCGTGAAATGAAATTAAATTTGAGGAGGCAATGTGAAACGAATTATCTTCTTAGCTGCCATTGTGATTTTATCGCATTGCGCGGCTCAACGAGTGAAATTAGAACAATTCTCGGTATCATTAAATCTTCCAGTCGCCCAGGATAGCTCGGTCGCCATTGGCAGCGATGAGCAATTTTTCGGCGTGCTTTGGATCAATGAGATTTTGAAGGCCGAAAATGTTTCGGTCGAAAAAATTAAGCTGATCCAGAACTACGGTCGTTATTACCTCTGTGCCGAGGGATTTAAGCACTTATGGATCGTCGCGCCGCAACAGGATGGTATGTCGGCGAAATACAAGGCGGTCGATGTCACTCCCAAGGACAAAAATGACGACTATCGACAGATCGGGCTGTCCCGCTATGGCACTCGAGAGCACGCCTGCGTGAAATTTCGATTCAATCAACAGGAAGTATTCATAGACAGAAAGGGAAACGTCCATGAGACATGCGGTAAGTAAATTTGTCGTTGTGGTGGTGCTTTTTTGGGGAACAGGGCTCTGGGCTCAAGACATTCAAGAGCTATATGAGGCGGCAAAAGAAGCGTTGCTCAACGGCAATTATATGTTAGCGCTCACCCGAATTTCGGATGCTCAAGCGCAAATTGAATCGGACCCCAATTTAGATCCGAATGGTGTTTTTAGAAATAAGCTGCTGCCCAAATTGCAGCAAACCGCCAATACCATGGCTAACATTATCGCCGCTCTGGAAGCCCTCCATGAGCAAGCCCAGCTGGAACTTACATTTCCTGACCTTGCTCCGACAATTGAGGCCGTGGGCCAATATAGCCAAATTGCCAGAAGCGCCAGCGAGAAAATATTGGCCCAACGAGACTCCATCCTTGCCAGCTATGAATTGGACCCAGAATTCGCCAATGCACTTCAGCGCCTGCCAGTCGTCCGGCAGATCGAGCAATTTGCTTCAGTTGGAATTGTGGATCGGCTATCCACGAAATTTAGCGCCCTGGCACAAACTCTCACCGATTCGATCCAATCGATCAATGCTCGGTTTGCAACCATGGCTGAGAATCTGGAGAAACTAAAGAAATCCGCTGCTGCCAGCAGAGCCGAACGTAAAAAATTAGAGGAACAACTGGCTGCCCTGAGCCAGGAACGCAACAATTACATGCATGCCATCTCGGAAATTCTCACTGGCACGCCCACCGGCGAAGCCGAGTCTTCAAAAATGATCATTCTGGATCAGAATCTGGATGCGGCTTTCGACCAAGCCCTTGAGACCGAGATCAAGCGAGTGGCTGCGCTGAGCGAAGTGGATTCGCTTGGTTACAAAGAGCTGGTAAAAAATTTCGAACGAATGAAGCAATACAATGAAATTTTCACCAAAAATCATGTGGCCACAGATAAGTCCAGCTTGCTGGCTCAGTACGAAGCAGCCCTGCAAAGAGTAAAGGTAACGCAACCTGAAAAAACTAACTATGCGTTCTATATCGGAATCGCCTTAGCCATCATTATTCTTGCATTCATTATTTATCGGTTAGTGGTTTCATTGCAGAAAAGGAGCGCAGAACAAAAATCACCTGATCAGGATGAAATCGGATCTTAATCCGATCAAATTTGACAACAAAGCCGATTCATTTAAATGAAGGGCTATCTGATCGTTGATCGAGATCCATTCTGTTGGAAATGCGCTCTTAGAAGCGCATTTCGACTAATGGATTGGCCTTTGTCAGGCTTATGAAAGATGATCCGCCTCGAAAAATTGAATGAATGAGCGATGGGAGGAATCTTTATGGCGTCATCGGACCAGATCATTTCCCAAGCGCAGCAAGCAGCGCAAACTTTTCGAACATTGAATCAAGCCCAAACGGATCAAATCGTTCGGGCTGTCTATCTTGCTGCCATGGATAATAGGATTCGGCTGGCGAAAATGGCCTGTGAAGAAACCCAATTGGGTGTCTGGCAGCATAAGGTGATCAAAAATGTGATTGCCAGTCAGCTTGTCTATGAGCACATCAAAGACCAAAAAACAGTCGGGGTCATTTCCGCGGATTCGTATTCTGGGATTATCGAGCTGGCCCAGCCGATTGGCCCGATCCTGGGCCTGATTCCAGTGATCAATCCCACTTCCACTGCGATATTTAAGATATTGATCGCCATGAAGACCCGCAATCCGATCATTCTGAGCTCCACACCGATGTCCAAAAATTGCGTATCGGAAACCAGTCGCATTTGCTATGAGGCAGCTCGACAGGCAGGCGCCCCAGAGCATTGCATCCAATGGCTACCTAAGCCCAATCTGATGAAGACCAAGGAACTCATGAGTCATCGAGGACTGGCGCTCATTCTGGCCACTGGTACGAATGAAATGGTGACAGCAGCCTATCGCTCTGGAACGCCGACAATCGGCGTTGGCGCTGGAAATGTGCCCGTCTATATCGGTGCGTCGGCGGATATTCCTTTTGCCGTGAGCAACATCTTGCTCTCCAAAACATTCGATAATGGGTCGGTTTGTGCCAGCGAGCAAGCCATTGTGGTGAAACGGGAAATCGCGGACGCGGTGATGGCTGAATTTCGGCGTCAGAAGGCTTACTTTCTAAGCGAAGAAGAGATCGAAAAGGTGGGCAGAATTGCTTATGATCGTGAGCGGGGCATGATGTCGCCCGCCGTTGTCGGCCAATCCGTCCAGCGGATCGCTCAAATGGCTGGAATCAGCGTGCCCCAGGATACCTCCGTGTTGATCGCGATTCTGGATCGAGTATCCCGCGATTGTCCGTTGTCGGCCGAGATTTTAGCACCCATCTTGGCATTTTATATTGAACCAGATTTCGAGACCGCCATCCAGCGCTGCGCCGAAATCACGCAATTCGGGGGCATCGGCCATACTGCTGTCATTTATTCCAATAATCCAGAGCGAATTGAATATTTTTCAAACCATATCGATGTTGCCAGGATTTTGGTGAATACGCCCTCAACTCAAGGCGCGCTGGGCGGAACCTTCAACACGCTGCCTCCGTCATTCACGCTGAGCTGTGGCTCAGGCGGAAAAAACAGCACCACCGATAACATCTCCATTCGACATCTGCTAAATATCCATCGCATCTGCCGGCGCCGGGTCAATGAACGCTGGAGAAATCTGGATCACGCCATTTATCTCGACCCATCCTGGTCGGCGGAAGCGATCGAACGGGAATTCAACAAAAACATCTAACCCGAGCCCCTCACATCAGATCATCAATTCCCCGCACTCATCGGCGCGGGGAATTTTGCCTTCCCGATGAACGTCATAAGAAATTCCCAGCGCTGTTGAGATAATTCAAGACTAGTCGCTTGCACTGAATTCCATGCTCATAGAACTGGGAGATAGCGCTGCAATTCCCAGCTGGTCACCTGAGCCCGATAATTTTCCCATTCGATTTCTTTATTTTCGAGAAACTTTTCATAAACATGATCGCCCAATGTTCGCCTCAGCCACTCGCTGGTTCGAGCGATCTGTATGGCTTCATGCAGATCTTTCGGCAATGAAACGATCCCCAATTCCTTCCGTTCTTTTTCGGACATCGTATAAACATTTCGCTCCACTGGTGGCACCAGCTCGTACCCCTTTTCAATGCCTTCCAGGCCCGCGGAAAGCATCACCGCGAAAGCAAGATACGGATTGCAAGCCGGATCGGGCGAGCGCAACTCAACCCTCGTCGCGAGCTCATTGCCTGGCTTATAGCCAGGAACCCGAATTAAATCCGATCGGTTCTTGGTTGCCCAGGAAAGATAGACTGGCGCTTCATAGCCAGGGACTAACCGCTTGTAGGAATTGACCCATTGATTGGTGATCACAGTAAATTCTGGCGCGTGTTTCAGCAATCCAGCGATGTATTTCTTGGCGATATCGGACAGATTGTAAGGATCGGTGGGGCTAAAAAAGACGTTGCTGTTCCCTTTGAACAGCGACTGGTGGGTATGCATCCCGCTACCATTATGACCAAAGAGTGGCTTGGGCATAAACGTGGCATAAACCCCGTGTCGAATGGCGATCTCTTTAACTACCAATCGATAGGTCATGGCGTTATCGGCCATGGTAAGCGCATCTGTATAACGAAGATCAATTTCATGCTGGCTGGGCCCGACTTCGTGATGCGTGTATTCCACCCGAATGCCCATATCCTCCAGCATCAAAACCGTCTCTTTGCGGAGATCGCTGGCTACGTCCAACGGTGTTAAATCAAAATAGCCGCCATGATCCAGGACCTCTGGGGGATTGTTGCCATTTCCATTTTTAAAATAAAAATATTCCAATTCTGGCCCGACATAAAAATGATCGAACCCCATGCTTTTCATCCGCTCTAAGTTTTTCTTCAGCACCCAACGCGGATCGCCCTGATAGGGTTGACCGTCTGGCGTGTAGATATCACAAAAAACCCGAGCCACGACGCTGTTATCGGCCGTTTTCCATGGCAAAATCTGAAACGTATCAATATCAGGCTTCGCGATCATATCGCTCTCATCAATTCTAGCAAAACCTTCAATCGAGGATCCGTCAAATCCCATCCCCTCTTCCAGCGCGTTCTCGAATTCATCAATCGTAATCGCAAAACTCTTTAAAAAACCCAACAGGTCGCTAAACCAGAATCGGATAAATCGGACCTTATTGCGTTTGGCTAACTCGAGGACTTTTTGTTTTCTCAGATTATCCATGGTGCTGATTCTCCTTCGCTGAATTATTGTTATCGGGGAGCGGGCATCATGTGCTACTCTCCGAGTATCGAACTGCAATCCTATGACCAAAATCCTTTATCAAATGCAATCGCCAGATATGATGGAGCGATCAAGAAGGAACGAGGATATGGTCTGGAACCTTATCCAAAGATTTCATTAGCTGGGATGCTACCAGGCGAAAATTTTAAATGCCAAATATAGGCAATTTTCGTCTTAATGTCAAATAAATTTTTATTGCTATTTTGCTTTTTTCATCCTATCTTTGCCAGGACAAAATTGAATCCGACCTTTCTCATCCAAATGTTAATTGGTCAGACACACTGATGAAATCCAAGAACCACAGGAGGTAGCTATGTTCGGTTACGTGATCGCTTTTATTATCGGTGCAATTGTTATCAGTTATCTTTTTTCTTTAAAAAATCGTGCTGGTGCAAATCCGGTGACCTCGTTGTTCCGCGGGAATCTGAGGTTGATCATCGTTGTCGCTATTATCGTGCTTGCGATTGCATTTCTGGTGCAATCGATCACCATAATCGAAGCAGGGACCGTTGGCGTTGTAAAACGGCTGGGGGCCGTCAAAGAAGAATTGGCGCCGGGATTGCATTTCATCATCCCTTTGGTTGATGAGGTTGTCATTTTTCCAACCGTGAAGAAAACCTATGAGGCGTCGGACACCCCGGAATCCAGCCAAGCTGATTTCCCCGATGTGATCATTACAGCGCTCACGTCTGATGGACAAAAAATCCGCGTGGGCATCACCGCACGATTCATGATCCAGCCGGGCAGGGCGGCGTGGATATTGCAAAACTTGGGGACTGAACGGGATTATGTTGAAAAAGTAGTCAAGACCGAGATCCGCGGCTCGGGCCGGCGCGTGCCAACTCGATTTTCATCGTATGATCTCTATACCAGGCGGAGCTACGAAGCCCAGCAAGCCCTCTTTGATGAAATTTTCCCCAAATTTCAAGAGAATGGTTTGATCCTTGACGAATTAGTGCTGCGCAACGTCATCTTTACCGATGAGTACGCGCGGACCCTGGAAGAAAAACAAATCGCTCTGGAAAATATTACCACGGAAAAGAATAAGCTTGAGCAGGAGAAAATCCGCAAGGAACAGAAGATTGTGGCAGCGGAAGGGGATGCCAAAAGCATCGAAATTCGGCAGGCGGCATTGAGCAAAAATCCGACAATCATTCAATGGGAGTTTGTCCAAAAGCTGGCTCCCAACATCCAGTGGGGGATCTTGCCGCAGAGCGCGGTACCGCTGCTGAATGTGCCCGGCTTGAGCAGCGCTCAGAAATAGCGCGATCATCCTCTGAAATCGATCAGAGTGAAAGTCCGTTTGCTTATTTCAAATGAAGCCTGAGAGCGCTTTCCCAGCCGCTATTGACAAACTTTTCGAGAAAATAGCTGGCAACCGATGGACTATTGATCAACTCGCCAGTTACCAATTTGATTTGATCCAAGCGACTGTACTGCTGATGGGCGACAAGCCCATTTCGATGCAACCGCACAATATTGTGCTGAAAATCAACGATGCGGTGGTGTGGCGCGATATCGAACAACTGCCCGGTCATGGGAAGAACATCGGCATTTTTCAATTCAAAATAATTGCGCGCCGGATCGATCAATTCTCGTGAGAGGATCAGATCACCCAGCCCAATCCAATGGGTCCGAAACCCCTTGATCGCGAACTGACCGCTCGGAACATTCGCAATATAAAAATAGCCATTGTCGTCGGTGGTGGTCCATTGACCGAAGCTTTTCATTTCGCCGTTGACCACCACCTGGCCGATGATCGCTACCTCAATATTGCGCCGAATCACCGCCACATTGTCCTGATAACCATCGATCTCAAAAATGAGCGAACCGATGATTAAGTTTCCGTTTTCCACTGGATCGGGCACCATCTGCGACGAGCTCGCGCAATTGAGCAAAGTGCTCATCGCAGCCACTAAAATGAACCATACGATGTTCCTATTCATGTCTTTCTCCGTTTTCGTTTCGTTCGAGAATGGTGTCGTTTTCGCGATCAACAAATGTGTTCCACAATTTGGTTTTTCTTAGAGGTGCGCTGAAATTTAACAAATTTAGGTTAAGAAGCAAGCAGAATTTTTGCAATCCAAATCACCAGATTGAATTCCATCTTCGATACTGAACGAATGCTATTTAATTCTTATAGCAAAATTTTAAAAATAAGCTAATATAGCATGCCTGTGCAGGCAGGCATCTTCTGATGTGCTTCGCTGAAGTATCAGCTTAAAAGCGATTCCTGCATTCACAGCAATGGCGCAATCGAATTGAATTCCGCATCTTGCATCAGAGACCATTCACCGATTCATTCACAATAGCCCAGCTTTGCAAGATGCTGAGAAATAAGTATTTCCGCCTTTCGGTTGCCCACTTCGAATCGGAGCGGCCTATTTCTTTATTCTGTAGAAGGAGAACCTCATTTTCATGGGAGAAAAAAATGACCTTTCAAGTTCACCGTTCGGAAAGCAAACGCCCTATGCCGGTTCGAACGCTTATGATTTTCGCATCGGCATTGTTCTTGGCAGCCATAGCGATTTTTCTCTATTTTTTCATTGCCGGGAATTTTCATATTCACTCAATTGTTGCGCTGGGGTGCTTTTGGTTATCCGTTTGTGGGATCTTTCTTGCGCTTGTTGCTCACCTATCCAGCTCTGAAAAATCTGCCGAGCTAATTTCGCAGCCCATTCTAAAACAGGTCAGGCGCTGGTCCTGGTTATCATTGGCAGGCTTTTATTTGAGCAGTCTAAGCCTTTTTGCTGGCTTGATGTTCTTTGCACAACCAGGCGAACTATGGCGAAACTCTATCCCCCTTTTTGTTGCCTCAATTCTCAGTTTGCTCGTTTTTCTGTTGGGTTTACTACAACGATCCATTATCATCCAAGGTTATAAATTGGAAAAGCAATATCAAGAAATGAGTGATGCAGTGAACATGCTGAGGCAGGGAAAAATTAAGGATCTGAACGCCGGTGCTTTGCTAGCATAAAAAAAGTAACCAGAGATCTTATCTAAGAGTTGGGGGGGCACCTTGTGAATTCAATCTCTGGTTACTTTCAAATGGGACATCAACTTTTGACATTACCATTATAATAAATATGGCAAATTGAAATGTGATCTAAGGCACAAAAATCGAAATTTTTTAATGCGCCACTCTAATACCCACATCTCGAGCATTGTCCTGTCGAGTGCAAAGGAGGGTGACGGAGTCGATGATGCCCGTTAAGATAGGCGGTCTACTGTCGGTCAAGCTTCTTCTGCCCAAAATGCCTTGCTGCAATGACTCCGATAAATCAAATTTTGTTGTTTTCAACCTTTTTGATTCAGCTCTTTCATGCCAGAGCCCTGAAGTGGAATGGCTTTTCATCCGATGTGTTTTGGGCTGCCATGGGTGGCCGTATCGTCCAATGCATTTTGAGCTGCAGCAACAGAGCGAGAGCACAATTATATTGCCTGATATAGGAGAAAAGTTGACGTGGTCGAATCTGGGCGGTCGATCAAAAAAGTAGCGGGAATGTGTGGGAATCGAACCCACCTACCCCGACTGTTGCCGGGGCACTACGGATTTGAAGTCCGCGGGGCCCACCAGGTACCCTTCCATTCCCAATTTTTTGTAGCTATCAAATTTAAAATTTAATGGGTGTTCATAATACAAATTTTTTTTATAAGAGTCAAGCTCTTTTTTTGAATCCCGATACGGGCTTAACATAAAAATTTTCAGTTATGGCTTTTCAATAACAGCCTGACATGTCATCCCCTCGGCCAATTGGCGGACGGACATCTCAATATTCATCGGACTTATGAAGCGGCCATGAAAGAAAGCTCTGCGTTCGCAGGAATGGCTCGGTCGAATCGAATTCGATATTTTTTATCGCAAGCTAAAGGGGAGCGATCGGAGGCAAGTTTTTCAGCGCTGCAATCTAACTCAGGGCATTGTTTGCCTCAGTCATTAACTCTTTAATATTTCAGCTTGACTTTTTCAATTTTAATGACTATTTTATCTCAATCAAAAATGACCAAGCTGGGGAATAGCGATGAAAGGAATTCCCAATCGACAAAAGAAGGTTGTAACGCCGAAACGAGATTTCAAAAAGGATCCCAAAAAGTTTCAGCAAGAAAAGCAGCAAATTCCGAAACGAAAAGGCTAAGGGCACTGGGCATGGCAATTTTGTATCAGATCAATCCTGAGAATCCACAGCCCCGGCTGATTCAGAAAGTGGTGGAAGTTCTGCGGGATGACGGAGTGATTGCTTATCCGACGGACACTGTCTATGGGATTGGATGTGATATCTTCTGTAAGAAAGCGATCGAAAGAATTTTTTTGCTGAAAGGCAAAGCTCACAAATCACCGTTAAGCTTTATTTGCCCTGATTTGAAAGATATCAGCAAATACGCTTACGTCTCCAATCGCGCTTACAAAGTGATGCGTCATTTGCTCCCTGGCCCCTATACCTTCGTGCTCAAAGCGACCCCTTTGGTGCCGAAGCTCATGGTTACCAAGATAAAAACTGTAGGCATTCGAATTCCCGACAATAACATCTGCATCGCCATGCTTCGGGAATTAGGCCATCCCATTGTTAGCACCAGCGCCAGTTTTGGGGAATCCGATATCTTCACCGATCCCGAGGAAATCGATATTCGGCTCGGCCATCAATTAGATGTCATCATTGATGGCGGAATTTTGGGAACCGTTCCATCAAGCGTGGTGGATTTAACGAACGACGATGATTTTCGAGTGCTACGCGTTGGCAAAGGCGATGTGAGCATGTTTCAATAAGCCTATTTCCTGGCAGCGACATTCGCATATTGAATGAACCTGGTCCAATCTGTGACACTTTTTCGAGCACCAAATTTTCTTTAAGCAATATCCTTATCTTCTGCCCATAAATTTTATCGCGGATCGATGAAGAATTGAATGACGATTTCATTGGACGAAAGGACACCATTCACCATAAGCCAGAATTGTAACTTGATATTCCACCGCGCAAATACATTAAGGCGTCTTTTTATTTGCGTGAAAAATGATAAATAATTTCGGCTGGAGAAGAATCCCATCATTTGTTTAACAAACGAGATTCCTCCCTCAATTGCTATTGCTTGAATTGATCTTCATGGCGTTCTGCTACGAAATGAACTTTGGTTATTTATGTGGGACCATTGGCAGCGCCGATCGAGCTGGCTGCTGGCGATGCAAAATTAATTCACTTTTCTCATGAACAATATCCTTTATACTCAGAGGAGGATCCCCCTTATGATTACTATTGAAGAGGTTAATGCCGTAAAAACTCAGCATGTAACGTTGCTGAAGAAAAAGCTAAATGTCAATGGAGTTGCAATTGGACATAAGATCGTGGCGGGCAAAGACACTGGCCAACTTTGTATTACGGTCCTCGTGAGGCAAAAACTCGCACAATCGGAACTGCTTGGAAAGGACTTGATTCCCAAAATGATCGATGGGATTGCCACCGACGTTCGAGAGGTCGGAGAGATCATTGCATTGCAATCGCGGACCGATCGCTGGCGTCCGGCTCCAGGAGGCGTGAGCATTGGACATTATCAGATCACCGCTGGCACTCTTGGCGCGTTTGTGAAGGACAAAACCACTGGTCAGACATTGATCCTTTCCAACAATCATGTGATGGCCAATAGCAATAATGCCAGCATCGGCGATGCCATATTGCAGCCAGGCCCAGCAGATGGTGGCGCATATCCCCAAGATCGAATCGCCACATTGGAACGTTTCATCACGATCCAGTTTCAAAGTGGTGGCGGTGACGGCAATGGAGATTGCTTTCTGGCCAGATCAACGGCGGGGGTATTGAACTTTCTGGCGACCCTGCTCGGGTCCTCGCATCGTCTGGTGCCGACGAAAATCACAGCCGCGGCCAACGAGGTCGATGCTGCCGTTGCTCGGCCCATCGATCCAAGTTACATCAGTGGCTCGATCATTGATATTGGCGTAATTACTGGAACTAAACCGGCTACTATTGGATTGAACGTACGTAAGAGCGGTCGGACCTCTGGGACAACCACTGGAACGATCCAAATGCTCAACGCGACCGTCGATGTGGGTTATGGTGGCAGCAAAGTAGCTACGTTTGAGAACCAAATCGTGGCTGGGGCGATGTCCAGTCCAGGGGACTCCGGCTCGCTGGTCGTTGATGCAACCCAACCTTTGGCGGTCGGGTTATTGTTCGCTGGTTCCAATTCTTCTACGATTATCAATCCGATCGATCGAGTGCTGGAGTTATTAGATATTGAGTTCTAAATTTTGAACCAACCCAAATAAAAAACCCTTTTGTTCAATTTGAACAAAAGGGTTTTTTGCTTGCGATCGTTGGCCCTGTTCATTGCTGATCCATTGGGCTTTCCAATAATAAGAGGGACGGTCTTCGCAATGCGCCATCTGGAAATGCTGCTTCCCACCGAATCCAGAAAGCGATCTCCCTCCTGCAGTTGGAACAATAATAAATCAGCTTGGAATGCTATTGAGGCAATTTGCATCCTTGCTTCTTAAAAGTGAGCAATTTTTCCTGAATCGCTGGATTGCCAAGGGCGAGGATTTGCGCTGCCAGCACAGCAGCATTGATGGCGCCAGCTTTGCCGATGGCCATTGTGGCCACAGGCACCCCGGCAGGCATCTGGACCATGGAATAGAGCGCATCCACGCCATGCAATTCAGAGCCAGCCAGCGGGACGCCAATGACTGGGAGCGTTGTATGAGCGGCAATGACGCCCGCCAAATGGGCAGCCATCCCAGCTCCGGCAATAATGATCTTTATCCCTCGTTCTTTTGCCTGCCGGGCAAATTGCGCCGTCTCATCTGGATTCCGATGGGCAGAAAGCACCACTCCTTGAAAAGGAATACCAAAATATTCTAAGTGGCGAGTGCATTCGGCCATGACTGGTTGATCGGATGAACTTCCCATTACGACAACGACCTGCGCCGCGCTATTCGAATCTGCCATATTTGACCTCTTTTCTGCTAATCAATTCTATCGCCTTTGTTGTTATTTCCCAATGGGAATCAATGGATCGGAATTGGTTCGAGTGAATTTTGTCTACTGTATGATCTTTGCCCGAACCAATTTCATGATATGATCATGGAATTCATTGGCCTGATCAATGAGCTGCTGAACTTGCGTTCCTAGGTCAGCCACAAAAGCGGCGTCTTTGATCCCAGGCAAATTAATCCTCACATTCAAACCTGCGCCTTCCACGGCTGCCCGGGCCATCAGCGACGCAACGCCAGCATCGCTCACGGCGTTGGGATTGCCGTGTTCAGCAACAACACGCGCCAATTTGAGCACCTCGACAGATTTGGTCATTACCTCTAGCGGAATCAAGCTGGCCTGCTTCGTTGCCGCTTCGATGGCGCGATCGCGCTCCGCAATTTGGTCTGGGGTCTTCTTCGGCAATCGGTTTGCGGCCATGACGGCATTAAATGCCTCTGTATCTCGATCGATACAGCGCAGCAATTCATCTTTGAGTTCCTGGGCCTTTACCGCCACCGATTCCATTTCCGACCAGTGGCTTTGATATTCCCGCCTCCCATAGGTAAGATTGGCAACCATGCTTGCCAGTGCTGCTCCCAATGCGCCAGCCAGCGCAGCCACACTGCCTCCGCCCGGGGCGGGCGAATCGGTAGAAAGCTCATTGGCAAATTCCCTGAGGTCCATTTTTACCAGCGGCCCTTTCAACTCCGCCACCTGATATTCAATGATCTTTTTGGCGGGATCGAACTCTGTCAAGTCTCTCAGACCCAGGGAGACAATGGCAGTTTCGATCAATTGCTCCTCTGGGACACCGGGGCATTTGCCCTGCTTGGTTAAATAATACCGGCCGGCTTCGAGCATGGCTTGAAGCGGGATAAGTCCTACCAATTCGCTGCCCGTAACGCGCAAGCCGCGCTTTTCGGCCTCCCTGCACACCGTATCAAAAGCCACGTGCGGTGGGGTGATCTTATAGTTGAGCAGATTAATGGAAACCTGGGCTTGACCATATTCGTCGATGTACCAGCCTACGGCGCGGGTGGCCGGTAGCAAGCCGGGCTCTTTCACTGGATTCCCGTGCTCGTCCTTGATCACATTGCCCGCTTCGTCCTTCTTGTTTCGCCCGGTCTCGCGAATCGTCATGGCAATATCATGCGCCAGTTTGCGATCTTTGGTGTTCAAATTCACATTATAAGCGATCAGAAACTCACGAGCGCCAATAACCGTCGCCCCGGATTTCGGATTAAATTTGGCCTCTCCGAAATCGGGCAGCCAGTTCGGATCGCGCAATTTCTCTGGCAATCCCTCATATTCCCCGCTTCGGATATTGGCCAGGCTCTTTCGTTCAGGCCGCGTCGCCGCCTCCTCATACAAATAAACTGGAATCCCCAATTCCGAAGCAACTCGCGCACCAACCTCCCGCGCAATGGCCACACAATCCGCCATCGTCACACCACGCACCGGGACGAACGGACACACATCCGTTGCCCCCATCCGGGGATGAGCTCCCCGATGCTGCCTCATATCAATCAGCTCCGCCGCCTTTTTGATCGCTCGAAATGCCGCTTCTTTAACCCCCTCTGGCGTACCGATGAAGGTGACGACTGTCCGATTGGTATCCGCCCCAGGATCCACATCCAATAACTTGACCCCTTCAATGTCACTGATCGCTTTGGCAATCGCATCAATGACCGCCCGATCCCGTCCCTCGCTAAAATTTGGAACACATTCAATGATCTTCAGCATGCTTCCCTTCCTACAAAATTTGGTCATCAAAATATCGACATGGTACCATTCAAGATCGCATCAATTTATCTGTTCCAGCAACAACCCTTTCTTTCTATCTGCAACGACCATTCATCGCTCGTGAATTGAATAAATTATCTCCTGAGATTGCACCTAAATCGTACCAGACAGAAGCAAGGCGCCTTTCAATCTATCTGGGCCATAAGTTGTCTCAGCTTGTCACTCGAACATATCTTCTTTTAAAATCTTATACACGGCGGCGTAGCGACGATAGCGGTATACTCCCACGAGGATGGTAATCAATGAAAATAGAAACGAGATGACCCCCAATATTTCGATCCATAGATCCTGAAAAAATTTTATCAATCCGATGCCAGTTATGAGGAAAGCCAGAGCTGTGCGCACATAAGCCAATAGCGTGCGTTCATTCGCCAGTATGGTGCGATCCATCGCCAGTTGATCGCGCAGAATGAGATCTGATTTAGAAACCAACTTATAGGCTTGCCTTACCATAGGTCAAAAATCGTCCTTGCTTATTTCACAAGATAAATTTCTGTTTGTCTTGGCGAGAGGAACTCGCATCCCTGCTCGGTGACCAGAACTTCTTCTTCGATTGTGACAGTGCCATAGCCTTCACAAAAGACGCGGGGCTCCAGCGTATAAACCTGTCCGGCTTCGACTTTGAAATAGGGCATTTTGCCATAGCGATCCCATCGCGGGCAGAGGGTTCCGGCTCCGTCATGAGCGGCGCGGCCGACCTGGTGGCCCAAGCCGTGCGGGAATTCTGCATATCCCTGGGACACAATGTGCTGTCGCGCCACGGCATCGACTTCCCAGCCAGCGACGCCGGGCTTTAAAAAGGCAGCGGCGTGGCTGATCGCATCGCGCACCGCTGCAAACGCCTTTTGAACCGGCCGTGGTGCCTCGGTCTCCCCATCGCGAAGCAAATACCACGTCCGCTGCAAATCTGAGACATAATCGTCCACCTTAACGCCAAAATCAATGTTTAAAACATGGCCGGGAGCAGCGGCACGATCCGTTGGACCGTAATGCGTCCCCGCCGTATCTGGGCCGGTGAATACCGAGGGGCAGGTGGTTGCATCCCAGGCAAGTTCGGCGTTCGCTCGTTTCACATGATCGACTATAAACGCTGCGATCTCTTTTTCGGTCATGCCCGGCCGCAATCGTTGCGTCACCTGGTCGAAAATTGCAACGGTCAGATCAATCGCTCGCTTCATGCGATCGATTTCTGCCGGCGACTTTCTTCCGCGGAGCGCAGCGATAATCTCGGTGGCAGATACGAGTCGGTCGATATAGGGCGTCTCGGACAGGTAATCACACAACAATTGGAACATCCCATGGGTGAGGCCATCGGACATATAATCGTCCTTGGAATAATTCAGGGCGATCGTCTTTGGCTGAAATCGATTGAGCACGCCAATCAGTTCGTCGCGCATCGAGGCCGTGTAGCAAATCACTTCCTGATAGAGGCCCGCGTCCCGAATGCTATGATAGTCGAGATTCCCCACAACAGCCACGGTTTTGCCGGTCTTTGAAATTAGCAGCGCTGTCGGCGGCGTACAATGAAGGCCCAAAATTAATGGCAAACAAGGATCTGCCATTGCCTGCGTTTCTCGCAGAAAGATCAGCCATAGGTCGATGTCCTTCTCTTTGAGAATATCAATTGCCTGGTTGATTTTTTCGGAGATCATAGCGTACCACCTTATGCCCTTTCAAAATTCATCGATCATTTTTTCTGACTGCGCTGACAACTTCCAGGATGATTTATCGCTCACTGGATCGAAATTGGGTTGGTCGGGATCTACATCAATTCCAAATGCGCTCAACCATTGAATTCTTTCAGATGAAACCGAATGCCATCGACGTGGTGCATCGGCAAAATTCTCATGAGCGAAATGCGATAGGGGCTTCTGCCTGGCGAAATTGGCCAGGCAATTCAAAAAGGAATGAATGACCTGGCGACATATTAAAAAGAAACCGAGAGATGATCTCGGTTTCTTTTTTGAAAACATTGCTTGGATGTCTGCTTGGGAACTACAGCTTGGTCTCTTCCACCGCTTTCTTCACAGCTTCAAGCGAGTTCATGAGCATTTTGTGCTCTTCTTCAGTAAGCTTGATCTCCAGCACTTTCTCGACGCCGCCGGCACCAATTACCACAGGCACACCAATATAGTAACCATGGATGCCATATTCTCCTTCCAGATACGCAGCGCACGGGAGAATGCGTTTTTTATCCAACAAATAAGATTCTGCCATTTCGATGGCGGCGATGGCCGGGCTGAAGAAGGCGCTCCCATTGCCAAGCAGCTTCACGATTTCAGTGCCCGCTTCTCGAGTTCGGGTAATGATCGCATCAATTTTTTCTTTTGGCAACAGTTCGGTCAAAGGAATTCCACCCACCGTAGTGAGCCGTGGCAACGGCACCATAGTCGGCCCATGACCGCCCAATACGGTTCCAGCCACATCTTCCGTCGAAACGCCCAGTTCCATGGCGATAAACGCGCGATAGCGTCCTGTATCCAGAACACCCGCCATGCCAACCACTTGATTCTTCGGGAAGCCGGTGATCTTTTTAAAGGAATAAACCATTGCATCCAGCGGATTGGTCAAAATAATACAAAAAGCTTTGGGACAGTATTTTTTAACATTCTGGGCGACCACAGTCATGGTCTTGATGTTCACATCCAGCAGGTCCTCGCGACTCATCCCTGGCTTTCTCGGGACGCCAGCGGTGACGATCACCACGTCGGAATCCTTTATTTCTTCGAAATTGCTTGTTCCGCTCAGCTTCACATCGGTGCCCATCAGCGGCGTGCCTTCTAAAATATCCAGCGTTTTTCCCTTAGCCATTCCCTCGCGCTCTGGGATTTCGACCACCACGGCATCGCCCAGCTCTTTTTGGGCGATCAACAATGCCAGAATTCCGCCTATTTGTCCTCCACCAATTAATGCGATCTTCTTCCTTGCCATATCTCTCTCCTCATTGTTTTGGTGCACTGTGGCAGTTAATTTTTTCTATATGCTTCAGATAAACGAACTATTGCCCCGTGCCAAAGAGAACAATCACAACATCAATGATCAGCCGGCGTTACTTGCTCAAGCGCAAAATCATCTTACGCAGCAATAATGTGAACGAATTTCTTGGATCGCCCGCTGGTGGTATATTTTACGATACCATCAATCTTCGCAAACAGCGTGTAATCTCCACCCATCCCAACATTCTGACCCGGATGGATCTTGGTGCCACATTGTCTGACCAAAATATTGCCTGCCAAAACCCGCTCCCCGCCGAATCGTTTCACGCCGCGCATCTGTGGATTGCTGTCCCGACCGTTCTTTGAACTTCCAACACCTTTTTTATGTGCCATTGTTACAACCTCCACTTCAAATCATTCATTCATCATGATGTCTTCGATCTTCAATCGGGTATAATCTTGACGATGTCCCTTTTTTACTTTATAGCCTTCTTTTCGCTTCTTTTTAAATATCACTACTTTCTTGCCACGAGTAAAATTGACGATGGAAGCCTTCACCTGAGCTCCTGCAATGGTTGGATGACCCACCTTAATCCCATTTTCATCCGCAACCATCATCACACGGTCCAATGTGACTGTCGATCCTTCCTCACCGTCAATTTTGGGCGCGAGAATCACATCATCTTTGGCAACCTTAAACTGCTGCCCCCCCACTTCGACAATAGCATACATGAATTGAACCTCCGAAAGTTAGCTTTTATCCGTCTACAATTTCCTTCTCAACTTTTAATCGACACGGCCATCTCGGTAACGAATCTACACCGACCACACTATTTCAATTTCTGGCAAAAAAAATTCATCGCCTCTTCCATCCGATTTGGGTTGCAGCCTCTTCTTTTGGCTGTGGTTGTTGACAACCCAAATCTTTTTAAATAATATTAAAATAAGACGACCCGAATATAAGAATTTTTATTGTTCTTGTCAAGAGCTAAATTTGTCGGTAATATCAACGTTGTCCTTTTTCGAGAAAAATCGGAATTCATCGATCTCCAAATTGGGATCTTCCTGAAGATCGATGAGCATCTTATGATGCCACATCAGCCGGCGAATGGGACTGCGAATGCCCTCGGTGAGATAGGCTTTAATCTCGGGGTGCGTGACCAGCCGAATGGTTCGATCTTTTGCCGAGGCACGAAATCGCCGCAACCAGCGTTCGATCTTGGTAAGAATCGTCGATTTGGCGGTGATCCGGCCAAGTCCTCGGCAGGTGGGACAGGTTTCGCTAAAAGTAAAAAGCAAGCTGGGACGGACCCGCTCGCGCGTCATTTCGATCAAGCCGAACTCGCTGATCGGCGCAATATTGGCCTGGGCCCGATCTTTAGCCAGTTCCCGCTTGAACTCCTCATAAAGCCGACGCTTGTTTCGCTCATCTCGCATATCAATAAAATCGATCACGATGATGCCGCCAAGGTCGCGCAATCGGAGCTGTCGCGCAATCTCTACCGCCGCCTCAAGGTTGATTCGCAGGGAGTTTTGCTCATGGTCGCGATGCCCAATGAATTTCCCGCTGTTGACATCAATGGCGACCAACGCCTCGGTTTGATCGAAAATGATGTAACCGCCGCTCTTCAGCCATACCTTTCGCGCCAGGCTCTTTTCGATCTCAGACTCAATGCCATAGTAATCGAAAATCGGCAATTTTTTATTGTACAATTCAACTGAATCGACCATACTTCGGGCGACCTCCTTGAGGTAGGAGGTAATTTCCTTGTAGAGCTTTTTGGAATCTACCACCAGCTTGGTCACATCACTAGTGAATAGATCGCGGATCACGCTGGAGGTCATTCCCATATCTTTGTATACCAACAGCGGCGGTTTGGCTCCTTTTAATTTCTTTTCGATCTTCTCCCAGACTTTCACCAAAGATTCGACATCAGCCTTCAGCACATCCTCCGTTCGGCCTTCAGCAACCGTTCGAACGATCAAGCCGAATCCCTCTGGTCGAATGGCCCGGGCGATCTTCCTCAACCGTTTCCGTTCCTTGACACTTTCGATTTTTTTGGAGACGCCGATCATGGAGGAATTGGGCACTAATACGCAAAATCGGCCTGGCAAAGAAATTTGTGTCGTGAGGCGTGAGCCCTTGGTACTGATCGGTTCTTTGATAATTTGAACCAGGATCTCTTGTCCGACTTTGATTTGATCTGGGGTAAATTCCTGGGGCGGATGATTCTCCTCATCCCGATCAATCATCGCGCTCACCGTGGTAAAGGATTCCCCGATGTCCGAAAAATGGAGGAAGGCATCTTGTTTTTGACCGATATTGACAAAGGCTGCCCGCATCCCCTTGACCACGTTCACCACTTTGCCGAAATAAATATCGCCTACCATCCGCTCTCGCTCAGGCTTTTCAACGAACAGCTCAACTAACTTTCCATCCTCAAGGATTGCAATTCTGGTTTCCCCAATTGACGCATTGATGATTATCTCTTTTTGCATAGATCAATTTATCCTATCTTAGCAATTGGTTGCTCATACCTCCAGAGGTGTCGCTCTCACATCGCCATATTGGACGTAGAGCTCGGTGCGATGCACCTTATTGAGAGCGATCTCTTCGTCACTGAATGATAACAGTTCGCTGAGCACTTCGGACACTCGAGCAGTTTTGCCATCGATAAAGTTCAGTGACAACAACAACCGATTGCCATCGGATGCTTCCATCGAGGCGATGAACGGCCGGATATCCACAGGCCGCTGCTCTTCGCTCCTCTGTCGCTGAACAATGATATGCTCGCGTCTCAGAAACTCAGCAATGGTGCGATTAAGATAGGATTGATCAAAAACACGATTGAACTTCACTTCGTATTCGGCTCGATTGATGATCGAGGTTAGAGATTGATGCTTGCCATAGAGATTTTGAACCTGAACAACCCTTAGGCCTTCGGGCAAGACCCGATTCAGCGCGGCTTTTATGTCCAGTTCTCGCTCGCGATAATACTGAACATCCATGTACTCAGCACTGCTGGTGTGCCCTGTGGCCAAGGGCGGCCCGTAAGCGATGCGCGGATGGGGATGATAGCCTTGCGAATAGACAAGCCGGATGCCGGCCCGACGAAATGCCCGCTCAAACAAGCGAATCAAATCGAGATGGGAGACAAATCGGACTGGAGCAAGCTTTTCATATTTGATTCGGATCTCTCTGATCGCTGGCTCGCCGGTGGTTTTAATCCGCTTGGGCGATCGACCAAAATCTGGTAGTGCGGAGGGTTCAGCCGGTTTGTCCACCTGGTCTGGCGCCGGGCGTTGGCGATGCTGATATAAAATATCCTGACAATTGGGTTGCAGCATCATCCCGCAAGCGTGGCAATAGCTGGTTCGGCAGTCCTCGGTTGTTTTTCCCTCCATCGCCCATTGATATTCTCGTTTCAAAAATTCCTTGGTCACCCCTTTGCTGATGTGATCCCAGGGCAATGGCTCATCCAATTGGCGCTGCCGCAGATAGAAATCGGGATCGATCTTGCATTGGGCCAACGCCTGTTGCCATACATCAAATTTTAATTGATCGCTCCAGGCATCAAATTTTGCGCCCATTTGCCAGGCACGATAGATTACCTCGCCAACCTGGCGATCACCTCGGGCTAAAATTCCCTCCAAGTACGATGCTTCGGGCTCCCGCCAGCTAAATTTCACCTTTCCATTGGGCAATCGATCCTTCAAATAAAAGATCTTTTCTTTCATCTGCTCAATGGAGTCCTGCTTTGCCCATTGAAATGGCGTATGCGGCTTGGGACAGAACGGCGATATGGAGAGATGGACAGCTTTGCCCTTGTATTTATTGGCGATCTTTAAAACTTCCCGTACCAGCGAAACGATCCCATCAAGGTCGGCCAGTGTCTCGGTCGGTTGACTAACCATGAAATAGAGCTTCACCTTTTCCCATCCCTGGCTGAAAGCGATTTCAATCGCACGCAATAGGTCCTCATTGGTATTGGTTTTGTTAATGATGTTTCTCAGGCGCTCGGTACCAGCCTCGGGCGCCAAGGTCAACCCCGCCTTTTTCACTCGCTTAGCGTGCATCGCCATTTCCACCGTGAAGCTCTCGGTTCGCAGCGATGGAAACGATACGTTCACCATGAATGGCTCCAGAACGCGATTCAGCCGGGTCAACAGCACACTCAATTGGCTGTAGTCGGAACTGGAAAGTGAGGCCAGCGAAATTTCGTCATACCCGGTATTTCGGATCACCGCGGTAACCTGATCCACCAGCTCATCTACCGATCGCTCTCTCACCGGCCGATAAATTATCCCGGCATTACAAAAACGACACCCTTGCGTACACCCCCGCATAATCTCCACTGAGTAGCGATCATGGGTCACTTCCATTAATGGGACTAACGGTTTTAGTGGATAATACTCCGGGCGGAGGCGTTCAACTGTTCGGGCAAAAACCACGTCGGGTATTCCAGTACGGATCGCTTTCAGTCGGCCACTTTGGTTGAGGCCATCAACCGATGGTTGAAACAGCGAAGGGACATATACGCCAGAGATTTGTGCGAATTGATGGAAGGCTTCCTTTCTTGAAAGCCCCTGGCGTTTTACCTGCTGAACCATTCGGCAGAGCTCGAGGACGATCTCTTCCCCATCCCCGATAACAAACGCATCAATAAACCGTGCTAGAGGTTCTGGATTAAATGCGCAGGGACCTCCAGCAATTACGAAGGGCATTTGATCTTCCCGCTGGTCTGAGAAAATTGGGAGGCCGGCCAAATCCAACATATTGAGTACATTGGTGTATTGAAGTTCAAATTGCAATGTGAAGCCTAAAATATCAAACGCTCTTAGGGGGTGTTTGCTTTCCAAAGAGAACAGCGGCAACTTTTTTTCACGCAATTTTTCTTCTAAATCGGTGGCCGGCGCATAAACGCGTTCGGCAACAATATCGGGCTCTCGATTCAAAATATGGTATAGAATCTCAAAACCGATATGCGACATCCCAATCTCATAAAGGTCGGGAAAAATCAATGCGAACTTTAATTGATCTTTTGACCAATCCTTTTTTATGACATTTATCTCATTCCCGGTATAACGCCCGGGCTTGCTTACTAATGGAAATATTTCATTATTCAAAATTGCTTCTAAGTCATTCATGAAATTTGTAGCTCGTTAGCTATGTAAAATTCGGAACAATAGCCAGCTCATCATCGCTGCCCAACCGATGATCGCTTTAATATGCTCATCCACGTGTGGTTCGAGCAACTCGCGGAGAAATTAACTTTGTGTCAGCGGTTCAGACGATGTCAGCAAAGATTCAGCCGCCACAGGTGATGATAAGCGCGATTTACACCGCCATCGTTGACATCTATCAAGTCTTGGGATGTTTCGAAAAATCTGCCTATTCAACGTGCTGCTAAAATTAAAAGTTCCGAAAGGGAAAAACTGCTCCCCCTTTGGAACGTCACGCCAACTTTGCTTCATGTTAGTCAAAAACTAAGCATAATTTTGTTGGACGAATTTCACGCCTTCTTCGATAGCTTTAAGATTGATATCGACATATTTTTTCTTTTTAATCGATTTGCGAATGGCATCAAATGCCACTTTGTAATCCATGATCTTGGTGTACTCCAGATAGGCGCCGATGCAGACCATATTGGCCGCGCCAGTAAATCCTAATTTCGATGCCATTTCTGTCAACGGGATATACATGACCCGAACATCGCTCCGCTTGACCTTTCGGTCCACAATGGAAGAATTGACGATGATCAATCCTCCTGGCACAACCGTTTCTTCGAACGCATCCAGTGAAGGACCGTTCATGGCAATAAGGACATTGGGATTGGTGGCCAAAGGCGAGCCGATTCTTTTATTGGATAAAATCACGCTGCAATTGGCCGTTCCACCGCGCATCTCTGGGCCATAGGACGGGATCCAGCTCACGTGGAGATTCTGGTCCATTGCCGCTGCTGCCAGGATCACGCCGGCGGTCAACACGCCCTGACCACCAAAGCCAGCAATCTTCAAAATTTGCTCTGGAAATTGACGGATGAAATTCGCATCATACTCCTTTTCCTCTTCAAGGTGTAGCAGACCCAAAATCTCCAACACTTCGCGATCGGTGTATTGCCTCTGCTCATATACCCGCGGCTCCGCTTTATCGGAGATATCTTTGAAAACCTGCACTGGAAAATAAGTCATCATATTGTCTCGAATCCAGTGCTGGGCTTCAACAGGGGTGAGCTTCCAGCCGGTCGGGCAAGGCGAGAGAACCTCGATGAATGAAAACCCCTTATTATCCACCTGATTTTTGATTGCCTTGCGAATCGCTCTTCTGGTGCGATTGATGGTCTTAAAATCGACCAGAGCCGTGCGCTCGACGTAGACCGGGGCTTCCAAGGTGCTGATGAGCTCACACATTCGGATCGGGTAGCCCTCGTTGCTCGGCTTTCGTCCGTATGGGCTCGTGGTGGTCCGTTGCCCTACCAATGTAGTCGGCGCCATCTGACCGCCAGTCATCCCATAGATAGCATTATTCACAAAGATCACAGTAATGTTTTCGCCCCGATTGGCAGCATTGATAATTTCAGCCCCACCAATCGCCGCCAAATCCCCATCGCCCTGATAAGAAATAACTATACTCTCGGGATTAGCGCGCTTTAATCCGGTGGCCACTGCCGGTGCTCGACCATGAGCGGCTTGGATGTTCCCAACAGCAAAATAATAATAGGCAAAAACGGAACAACCCACTGGTGACACCAAAATGGTCCGATCCGCGATGTTATATTCATCCAGGGTTTCTGCTAAAATTTTATGGATATTACCATGACCACAACCAGGGCAGTAGTGGGTGGTCTGCGGATGAGTTTTACCCTTTCGCTCGAATATATCGTAAAAGGATTTCGGTTTCGTTAATACTTGGGCTTTCATATTTGCTCCTATTCAAATTAAATCCCAGCTCCCTAAACAGACAATCAACCATATTCGGCCAAGTGAATTTGCCCATGATAGTTCGCTCATGAATCTGTGCTGCATTAGATCGAGTTCAATTAAGCCATTATATTCCCGCGAAGGGAGGAATAGACTCAACCTTTATCGAGATGCCTTCGCTTGCAGCCACAATATTCAAAATTACTATTTGGACTTTGCAACAAGGCTCAATTAGCGAATATATTTTCGGGCTTGGGTTACGAGTTCTTCGACAGTGGGTATTGCGCCACCCATTCGAGAATAAAAATGCACTGGCCGCTTTCCATTTACTGCCAAACGCACATCGTCCAGCATCTGTCCATTGCTCAGTTCTACTACCAAAAACTCTTTCACTCGCTCGCTCAGCTCGGCCACGTGTCGGCTGGGGAATGGAAACAAAGTGATGGGCCGAAACAGACCGACCTTTTTGCCCTCTGCTCGGAGGATCTCCGTCACATTCAACAGCAATCGCGAAACTATTCCATATCCTGACAAAATGAGCTCGGCGTCATCGGCATAGAGCGTCTCATAACGCACCTCATTTCGTTCCAATTCCGCATATTTCTGCTGGAGCTTTTTGTTATGTTCTTCTAACAGCTGAGTATTCATCAAAATCGATGAAATCAGGTTATTCTTGCTGTCCCGATTACCATACAATGCCCAGTCCTTATGCGGGACTTTTTTGCGGGTGGTTGGGAATTCGACCGGCTCCATCATCTGGCCGATATAGGCATCGGTCAGCACAACGCATGGGTTGCGGTACTTATCTGCCAGCTCAAACGCCAACATCGTCAAATCGCACATCTCCTGGGCAGAGTTCGGAGCCAACACAATGTTTCGATAATTGCCATGTCCACCGCCTTTGACAATCTGATTATAATCGCCTTGTTCCGGCCAAATGTTTCCTAACCCTGGACCGGCGCGCATGACATCGATAATAACGCAGGGCAACTCAGCCCCGGCGCAATATGAAATTCCCTCCTGTTTTAAGCTCAAACCAGGCCCGGAGGAAGCGGTCATCACTCGCTTCCCAGCAGCTGCCGCGCCATAAACCATATTGATCGAAGCAATTTCGCTCTCTGCCTGGACGAACGTTCCCCCCATCAATGGGAAATAATACGCCGCAGCCTCTGCAATTTCACTGGCTGGCGTTATCGGATAGCCAAAATAAAGACTGCATCCTGCCAAAAGCGCCCCTTTTACAACTGCCTCATTGCCTTTGATCAATTCTTTCTGCATGTTCATTCTCCTTTACTATCCTTAACCTTTTTGTATACGATGATCGCACCAGGCTCAGGACAACAATAAAAACATACACCGCATCCAGTACATCCTTCACCAACATATGCAGCATATTTATACCCCATATCATTGAACTTATCAGTGAATTGAATAACTCGTTGGGGACAGTGCTCAATACACAAGCCGCATCCTTTGCACAAATAACTTACCACCTCAAGTCGAGGCACCCCCCCCTCCACCTCGATGATCTCATCAACCATGAGCGTCTCCTTCGTCCAGTTTATCGATTTGCAATTTCTCTGTAATGTTATTCAAAAAATAATGGCCGTGTCAATATTTGATAATTCAATTTCGCGTTTCATTATAACAATTTTTTTTCTAACTTGCAAGCTCTTTTTCACCCCGTTTCTACGCCCGTTACACATCCCATCGTGATCAAAGCTCCCATGAAAAGAACCATTCACATCAACAAGATTTTATCATCGAAATAATTTTTAGCTTGACAAAATGTAAAAATTTTTATATGTTTATTCAGAAAATTTTGAGCATCAACCAATCGCGCTGAGATAATTGCCGTGCTTGATGGGTGATCGTTCCGAGACATGCTGCTGAATTGATAAAAATGATATAGCGGATAACATGGATTCCTGTGAATCTTTCGATTTCATCTTTTCAAATGTCTCAGCGCAAGCTATAATCGATGGTTCACGTACATCATGGCAACTTCTTGATTTAAAAGCTCAGTTATCGGCTGATAAAGAAGATTGAGACACGACACAGTTGCGAAAAATTGTTCATAACCAGCTCCAGGTTTCGTCGCGAAATCAATTCATCAATGATCTTGCGACATGTCGTTTGATCTGTATCGGACTTCAAAGCTAGCAAATATTGGATCCACTGTCCGATTGCCCAATTCCTCTCATGCAAAACCGTCAAAAAGTTAATTGGAGCGAGGTGAAGATGAAAAAAAGCTCGATCATTTTCTTTTTGGTGATCATCATCTCAATCTCCCAGGCTCAAATCCATCACCCCTATCAGCAAAGAAGATTATCCGCCCTTGAAATGATGTCGCCCAATGGACTTTTGGTGCTTCAAACTCCGCGTCAAGGATACCGTTATGGTTTTGGATTTCAGCAGGAAAGCAATCTTTTTTATCTGACTGGGAGCAATGAACCAGATATTATCTTAATCATATCCAAACCCGGCATCCAAACGCCCCTCAGCGATACACAAGTTCATTCGATTCTCATCCACAATCCGCCCCCGTCAAAGGTGTCCCATAGTGACGACTATTATCGATCGCTCCGAGACTCTCTGGGGATTGACTTAGTCTGCGGTTCGAAAGAGCTTCGAAAAATCTTAAATTCGATCAGCTCAATCGATCAGCTTTACACCAACGTGATTAAATCGGGACAGAAAGTGGGCAACAGTATTCTCGAAAAGCGATTAATCGAATTGACCGAAAGGCTGCCATCGCTAACCATTCAGCAGCCAGAAGCGCTGCTCGCCTCGTTCCGAATGATCAAAGATCACAAAGAGATCGCTGACATCCAAAAGGCGATCGATATCACCACGTTAGCCCACAAAGAGGCTATGAAATCCATGGTCCCGGGCCTGTTTGAATATCAGATCGAGGCCGTCATCGAATACGTGTTTAAATTCAATGGCTCTCAGCAACTGGCTTTCCCGACCATTGTCGGTTCAGGACCCAATAGCCTGGACCTCCATTATGAACTGGGAGCGCGAAAAATAGAAGCGGGCGACATGGTAGTGGTCGATATCGGCTGCGAATACAACCATTATTGTGCCGACATTACTCGTACCATCCCTGCTTCGGGCCAATTTACCCCTCAACAAAAGGAAATTTACAACATCGTCCTGGAGGCAAATCAGGCAGTGATTGACATGCTGCGACCTGGCGTAACCATGGCCCAGATGGATTCCCTGGTCCGAGCCATATTTGCCCGATATGGTTACGAAAAATATTGGCGCCACGGCTGCACCCATCATCTGGGATTGGACGTGCATGATGTGGGTGATACCCGGCTGCCCCTGGCGCCAGGCTGCGTGGTGACGGTGGAGCCAGGTCTGTATATTCCGCCCAATTCCGATTTGCCCAAAGAATACTGGAATATCGGCGTTAGAATTGAGGATGATGTGTTGATCACCGAAAATGGCCATCGGGTGCTTACGGCCGCCTGTCCGAAAACCGTGGAGGAAATTGAAGCGTTGATGAAAATGGATGGTTTGGGAAATATCAAATTGGAAGCTCCAAATCCCAAATAACAAATCACAAACAATTTCCAATGATCGAAATCTCAAGATCCAAAAGAGGGGAAGTAAGGTTGATCATTCTATTTTCTCGGCATGCAAAACGCAGAGCAAAGCTTTATAACATTCCTGAAGCAATGATTGAAAAAATACTCAAAGTAATTGGGGGACATTAAATTGTTTGAGATTTGTTCTGATCATTGAATTTTGTAATTTATCCGCCCGTTGTCGGACAGGTTTGGGATTTGGCAATTTGTAATTTGGAATTTAACGCTGTCTTCCCCGTAGCACAATTCGAAAAATTATGAGGCGACATGACGGCTATGCCAGAGATCAAATCCAGATTTGTCGTTGTTCCCCGCCAGAATTTAATAAATTTATTTGTTGACAGGGGTGAGATTTTTTTGTATATTTTTGTTGATATTAACCGATTTGATATAAAATTTATATAGGGTGATCAATATGTTATCGATCAAAGGAATGTACGACGGCAACGTTATTGTGCCGCTATCAAGAGTGAACAAAAAAGCCAATACTCTGGTCATCATTACGTTTCTCGAAGAGGATTTGCCAATAGATGAAATCAATTTGATAAAAGAAGTCGAAGAAAAATATCAGGCGCTTTCAAAATCTTTTGATTTTGGAGCTACGCCTGATGATGATTACGCCCAAGAATTGATGGCCATTTATCATGAAACCTTTCCTAAAAATTAATCACAAATAATGGAAACTGGTTATTATGCAAATCCGAAGAGGCGAAGTTTACCTTGCTCGGTTTTTTGAATTTCCTCATGAAGATCAAAAAGCTATTGAAAAGGAACGACCAGTTCTAATTCTGCAAGATGATGAAGATAATATCAATCAACTATACCCGCTTGTCATTGTCGCCCCCATCAGTACCAAAAAGTTAGACAGAATCTACAAACAAGATATATTGATTCCCGCCAGAGAAGCTGGATTGAATGAGGATTCAAAAATATTGCTCGGTATTATTCGTACCATTCAAAAAGTTGATCTGGTTAAAAAAATTGGTAATCTAAGCAAAAGACGAATGGAAGAAGTGAACATAAAGTTATTCAGGATGTTGGGTTTTTTGGAAGGATAAAAAATTCATCACCGTCTCAGGCGAGGAAATTAATCCGTTGTACACGCCCCTGGATTTGGAGGGCATCGATTTTGAGCGGGACATCAATTTCCCTGGTTTCTTTCCCTACACCCGTGGCGTCCATGCCACCATGTATCGGGGCAAGCTGTGGACGATGCGGCAGTTTTCAGGCATGGGCAATGCAGCTCAAACGAATGAGCGCTATCATTTTCTACTGAAAAAGGGAGAAACAAAAGAAATTTATTTTAATCATTTTTTGTAATCGTTCGCTAGTATCAGATGTCGAAATTATGTATGCAGCTAAATATCTTTGAAACCTTATTTTTGTCATTTTACCTTAATAGCAAAATGATAACCCACAAATGCTAAGCTTATTACCTTATTTTCCTTATCTCATAAGGTAATAAGATTAGTGTCTTTGTAGATCTTAGTTGTTATTAAGGTCTCAAAAGCAAAAATAAAGTTATTTGGAAGTAAATATTTGGATCACAGCTGTCTGAAATCCATTGGATTCAGAATTTTAATGATATGGAGGAGAATTAATGCTCAATGATAAAACCAAAAATCAAGTTAAAAAACTGCATTCACAATGGCAAGAGCAAGCCAATCAATCAAAAGCTCTAAACAAAAAATTCATCACCGTCTCAGGCGAGGAAATCAATCCGTTATACACTCCCCTGGATTTAGAGGGCATCGATTTTGAGCGGGACATCAATTTCCCTGGGTTCTATCCCTATACCCGTGGGGTTCATGCCACCATGTATCGGGGCAAGCTGTGGACCATGCGGCAGTTTTCGGGCATGGGGAACGCCCAGCAGACCAATGAGCGCTATCATTTTCTATTGAAACGAGGCCAAACAGGTCTGTCGGTCGCCTTTGATTTGCCAACGCTGATGGGCTATGATTCCGATCATCCCCGTTCCCTGGGCGAAGTGGGCAAATGCGGCGTGGCCGTGGATTCCTTGGCGGATATGGAAGTGCTGTTCAAAGGGATTCAATTGGACCAAATCTCCACCTCCATGACCATCAATGCGCCTGCTTCGATTTTGTTCGCCATGTACATCGCCGTGGCTGAAAAGCAGGGCGTTCCATCGGAAAAGCTGACAGGGACGATTCAGAACGATATTTTGAAAGAATATATCGCCCAGAAAGAATGGATTTATCCGCCCGAGCCTTCCATGCGGCTGATCACGGATACCATGGCCTTCTGCGCCGATCACGTGCCCAAATGGAATACCATCTCCATATCTGGCTATCACATTCGGGAAGCGGGCGCCACGGCGGCTCAAGAGCTGGCCTTCACCCTGGCCGATGGCTTTGCTTACGTGGAGGCAGGGATCAAAGCGGGTCTGGACGTGGACGTATTTGCGCCTCGGCTGTCATTTTTCTTCAATTCCCATCTGGATTTTTTTGAAGAGATCGCCAAATATCGAGCCGCTCGCCGCATCTGGGCTCGGCACATGCGGGAAAAATATAAAGCCAAGAAGGAAGCCTCGTGGTTGCTGCGCTTCCATACCCAGACCGCTGGTTGCAGCCTGACGGCGCAGCAGCCTGAAAATAATATCATCCGCACCGCTTTTGAGGCGCTGGCGGGCGTGCTCGGTGGCACGCAAAGCCTGCACACCAATTCGATGGACGAAACCCTGGCATTGCCCTCGGATCATGCGGTGAAAATTGCCTTGCGGACCCAACAAATTATCGCCTACGAGATCGGCGTGGCCAATACCATCGATCCACTGGCTGGCTCGTATTTCGTCGAAGCGATGACCAATAAGCTCGAGGAACAGGCAGAGAAATATTTTGAGGAGATCGAACGTCGAGGCGGCGTTTTGAAGTGCATTGAGCAGGGCTATTTTCAGAAGGAGATCGCCAAATCGGCCTATCGCTATCAGAAGGAGATCGAGTCAAAGGATCGAATTGTGGTAGGGATAAATGATTTTATCGAACCAGATGAAGAAATCAAGATCCCGATCGTCTATATCGACCCGCAGGTAGAAAAAGATCAATGCGCCGCCCTAAAGAAGCTGAGAGAAACTCGGGACAACGATAAGGTGAAGCGCTCGCTGGAACATCTCCGAAAAGTGGCACAGGGAACGGAAAATACCGTCCCCGCCATTCTCGAATGTGTTCGGTGTTACACAACCGAGGGGGAAATCGTAGATGTTTTGCGAGAGGTGTTTGGGGAGTATCAGGAGCCGCCTTTCTTTTAGTAAGCAGTGGGCAGTTGCCAGTCGGCAGTCATCAGTCATCAGTTTTTTGATGCCCAACTGATAGATGAAACCAACGGATAAAAAATTTGGAAAAAAATCAGTTGGGTTCATCGATCCGTTGGGGAAATAAATTGAGATGATAACTCATCAATTATCAGTTTCTTGTTCCCAACTGATAGATGAAACCAACCGATATTAGTTTTAAAAAAATCCGTTGGATTTATCTATCCGCTGGGAAAATATATAAGCATATTCATCATTAAAGAATTTGAACGATCACTCAAAAGAGGAAATCCAAAACATGAAACGAAAGATCAGAATTTTGTTAGCCAAACCAGGGCTGGATGGCCATGATCGGGGGATCAAAGTCATTGCGGCAGCGCTGCGAGATGCAGGAATTGAAGTGATTTATACAGGGCTGCGGCAGACGCCAGAGCAGATCGTGGAGGCAGCGATCCAGGAAGATGTCGATGGCATAGGCATGAGCATCCTTTCTGGCGCGCACATGACGCTGTTCCCTGCTGTGATCAATTTGTTGAAGCAAAAGGGCGCCGAGAGCATCGTCGTGTTCGGCGGAGGAATTATTCCAGAGGAAGATATCGAAAAATTGGAGCAGGCAGGCGTGGATCGGCTGTTCACCCCTGGCGCTTCGACCAAGGAGATTGTGGAGTATATCCATCAGAAATTTGGTGAAAATAAATGAAAGCTGAAATTGGAAATATTGTAAAAGAATTTGTTCGGGATGCACAACGAATATTAAAAGATAATCTTGTCGAAAGTTATCTCTTCGGCTCATACTCTCGAAATGAACCAACTCCTGAATCTGATATCGATTTATTATTCATCGTCAAAAAATTTGACAACCAGATCAGAAATAAATTAAGCTCTCTTGCTTCTGATTATTCCCTGGAGAGAGATGTGATTATTTCTCCACTTATAAAAGATGTTCGGACCTGGGCAAAAAACCGAAAATATGAAACTCTTTTCTACAGCGAAATTATTAAAGATGGGATCAGGCTATGTTAGACAAAACCACCATTGATTTATCAAATTATCGCATTGAGAAAGCCAGCGATCTACTGAGTCAGGCTGAATTGCTATCCGCTAATAAAAAATTTGATGGCTGCCTCAATCGTTCTTATTATGCGATTTTTAATGCGATGCGATCCTTGTTAGCATTAGTAAAATAAGATAGCCAGACGCACGCTGGCGTCCTGTCAATTTTTGATCGCTATTTTATAAAGACGGGCATCATTGATAAAGAGTATAGCAAGATCGCACATTCTGCTTTTGATTCAAGACAGGATTCTGATTATGAAGATTTTTATACTCCATCAGAAAACGATGCCGCTTCC